>Ga0209348_1000198_pt1 | contig 34533 bp, 58 predicted proteins | sample ETNvirenome_2_30_FD_184065 | JGI IMG/M metagenome (GOLD analysis project Ga0209348, IMG submission 184065) | Marine viral communities from the Pacific Ocean - ETNP_2_30 (SPAdes) (version 2) | ecosystem: Environmental > Aquatic > Marine > Oceanic | place: Pacific Ocean | collected 2013-06-22
GCTGCGTCTGGTACATCTACTGCACACTTCTCCCAGTCATCAGACCATTGAGGTACTTGAACCCAGATGACAGGTTCTTTATCCATTGCGTATGCTGTAGTGGTTATACCTATTAAGATTGCAAACGCGAGTGCCCAAGAAAATATTCGTGGCACCCATTTAAGGGGAATATAATATTTCATATTAATCCTGCCATTCCTGCTGCTGTTCCTACAACAACGAAAAACCCAAACTCGATTAATGCGTAGTAGGGTGAGTATGCTAATTTTTTCATGTTCTCCTTTTTAGATTGAGGGTTAAAAGTGACTCGCTATGCGAGTGGTGTAAAGACCTATGATTCTTTATGCGTATGCTATGCTACCTACACCTGTGACGAGGTATAGAGTAACAAATGTTGTGAATAAAACGTGATACATTGTTATGCTCCTTGGTATACTGGTGTCATTACTCCACCACCTTCATCGTCATCATCATCGTCACCATTCATGGCACGAAGGAATAACTCAACGAATACTATGGCTCCTACTGGGTAGAAACACCATAGTATTGCTTGAAAGGGTGATATAGCGTTCTCTGCTACTAACTCGGTCACTATACTACACCTGGTATTAGTTGACCTGTGACTAGGTAAGTACCACACAATAGAACGAATCCCATCATTGCGGGTCTACCGATTGCTTGCTCGAAAATGTCTTTATTATTCATTATACGAAGCCTGGAATTAGTTGACCTGTTGTTAAGTAAGCACCGATACCTGCGATGATACCTAGCATTGCTAGTCTGCCATTTAACTTTTCAGCAACTAACTTTTCTCTTTCAATTGTTTTTGTTTCGGTTGTCATTTTAAAATACTCCTGGTAGAATGTGTCCTGTAAATGTGTAAGATACGATACCTGCGATAACTCCAATCATCGCTAGTCTTCCATTTAGTTTTTCTGCTTTTTCGTCAAACATTAGAAGATACCTGGAATGATTTGACCTGTAGTTGCGTATGCTCCTACTGCTGCTACGAATCCGATCATTGCTGACCAACCGTTAAATCTTTCTGCTTCTGGTGTCATTGTTTTACTCCGTGTGATAATAGGGTTTAGAATATGCCAGGTATAATATTACCTGTTAGTGCGTATGCACCGATCATTGCAACGAATCCGATCATTGCTAACTGTCCATTAACTGTTTCTGCATTTGTTGCATAGTCAATCTCAATTAATTCTGTCTTTGGTTCTACCGCATACATGTTCTGGCGACCACCAGACTCAGTTACAGTGAACGCAGACTTGTACTTTGGTGTCATTGTTAACTAATGTAAAGTTATGTACATATTATATAGCAATTGTAAAGTTTTGTCAACAGGGTCGGATAACAATATTTCCTGATACGCTGACTCTCTGTCCGTCTGTTTTCTTTGGGTATACTGTGTGAATCATCTGTGATGGGAAGATTAAAACGTGTCCCTCACTGGATTTATTGATATCTACCTTCGTTCCTTTGTTATCTTGTATGAAATAAAATGGTGCGTCACCATTAGCACAGCTTATATAACAGCTAAAAGAATAAAATGAGTTCTCATGCATATGAGGGTAGTGTTGGTCTCCTTTTTCCATAATATTACACCACATATTAGTTATGTGTAGGTTCTGTGCACCTTCTGTAGCAATACCATACTTCAGTTTATGGAGATCATAAGCATGATCTATGAGCAATGTGATCCAATGATGGAATGATTGTGGTACTTCCATCGCATATTCCTGTCGCAGTGACGCTTCCTCAGGATCTTTGTGTATTATCTTTTTCTCTATCGCAATATCAGATGCTTGTCGCATATCAGCAAAGACGCTTGATGGCATTTCAGCAACAAGTATATCAGTGTTTTCTAAAAATCTCATAATAAAAAAAGGGCAGTGTCCCTGCCCTTAGTAGTGGTCTTCGATAGGAGTATCATTACAACGCTTCCGAAAACCATCTAGATTAACGTCTATTGGCAAAGACGAATCTATTTATATCTCAGATGTAAAGGATATCACATCTGAAAATCTATCATCAGGAACAAAGGTGACATCCTTATGATCTATTTTCTTTTTAATTGCTTTAAGAGATTGGTAAGTATCCCAGAGTCGATCTAATTCTTTCTCTGGAAACTGTTCATTCTCTATTGCCAATTTCAATACCTTTCTTACAGATGCAATTGCTGCATCTAATTCCACGTGTGGTAAACCGCAAGACATAATTTCCTCTTAAGTAGCGTTGTGTGCATAAGCAGCGACCTCTGGATCAGGGTCTAACCACTTAGTATATTCAAAGTCTTCTATAGCAGTATCTAACTGAATAGAATTATCTAGTAGGTACATATCTCTGTACCTTTGAGTCCATTCATGGAACTTCTGTATTCTATAATCGGGTTGACCATTTTCAAGGACACCCGAAGAGACGTATCGATAAGGATAACGTTCATAAATTACTTTCATAATAAAGATCTGATTCAAGATTATCAAGGAGGATCTCATAATCCTCGTCAACATTACCATAGAAATCGATACCTCGATCTTCGTAATGTCTCATAATTCTATTATACAACTTAGGGTACTCAATGTCAAGTACTAAATTTCTATTAATCGCTTGCTCCAAAATAGTTCTTTCGCATGTATCTTCCAAGTATGTTGCTGTTATAGTATTTGGGTGTGCCATCTGAATCAGCCTCCGTGAGTACGTTGTTTAAGAATAGTTGACGAGTCTCCTCGTAGTTAACTTGTCCTAGTGTTTTATGTAGAGATATGATCTCTCTTTTAAACGTATCTTTTCCTACCTTTTTTATTTCTTCTTTCAGTTCATCTGAACTTCCATAATACTTCTTCCAATTGGATTCGCTAGTGACTTTTCGTTTACCTCCTTTTGGTTTTCGTTTTTGGTAAAAGTATTTTCGTCCGATATATTGTTTACCATTTTGTAGATTTGTAATCCTGTAGACGAAACCGAAGAAATCATCAATGTCGTCAGAAGTAAAAGCTGTACCTTGATATAGCCAGGGATTTTCATAATCAATCGCAGATTCCGTCCTCGTCGTTAATGTCACGATATGTTGTAGTCTTATCACTATCACTACTTATACGATAAGCATTAGTGTCAGAATACACTTCAGATTTTAACTCTGCTATTGCTACCTCAAGGTCATTGATGAGTGTTTTAAGATTTCTTTTTTTCATTTATCCTCCTACAAGTTTAGTCCAATCTTCATCGAACTTTGCTATCCCTTGGTCTGTGAGAATATGCTTATACATTCCACTAAAAATTTTACTAGGAATGGTACAGATATCAGCACCCACTCTAAAGCAAGAGGCGACTTGGTAAACGTCCCTAATGGAAGCAGCAAGGACTTGTGTTTTTTGTTTATGCGTAGCGTAGACATCTGAGATCTCCTCTATAAGTTTGATACCATCGAATGATTGATCGTTAACACGACCAACGAAAGGGGATACATATGTTGCACCTGCCTTGGCAGCAAGTATTGCTTGTGCTGTAGAGAAACAGAGAGTGACATTTACTGCCACATCATCTGTACTTAAATCTTTACAGACTTTCAATCCCTCTGGGGTAAGAGGTACCTTAATAGTAATGTTAGGTCCTATTTCAATGTAATCATCTGCCATCTCTAGCATCTCTTCTACTGAATCACCAACGACCTCAGCAGATACAGAAGCATGAAAAGGAAAGATATCTGATATCTCTTTCAATACCTCACGAGGATCTTTCCCTGCCTTTAACATTAAAGATGGGTTAGTAGTCACACCATCTATTAGACCTGTACTATATGCGTCTCTAATAAATTCAGCATCTGAACAATCTAAAAATAGTTTCATGTTGCTCTATAATTTTATGTATTTATTTTACCACCATATTTGATGAAGGTCAACCTATGTGTATATAAAGACATAAAAAAAGAGAGTCATTTAGACTCTCTTGGGTTATGTAAGTTCCAGTTATTGTTTATAAAGATGTCTAAGTACACCCATTTTGCGTAGTGAATCCCACGATAACACAGAAGAGCAAATACTTTTTCTGGGTTATGTTTATCTGGGTCATACTCTGGGATTTCGGGTGGTTCCCACCCAATTTTTAACATCTTTCTTTACCTCCTGTAATAATTATTTATAATTGTACAAGAGTTGAGTTTCAGCGTAGATGATCCCTAGAAACACTACGCTTGCGAGTAAAATTTCAGAGACTACTAACATCTTACTTACCTCCTACTGAGTAAGCATGTCCACGGTAAGTTAATGTTTTTGCCTGTGGATCTTTTTTATCCTTAGTGCCAGTTTGATACTTAACACCACGATATGTGACTTGTGCCATTTGGTTTTCTCCTAAAGTAATTGGATGATTAATCCGTTCCTTCAGTCGGCTTTTGCGTCCTTACAATTTAATCCTTGAGTTTTGCCAAAGTCATAATATAAATCTATCACTTCTTGTCTATGTGCTTCAGTAATCTCTGGGTAATTCTCTGCACGAGACACCATATCATTAATGTCTGCACATGTTATAGAAGTAGCAATTAAAATAGGAATCATAAGGATGAACGTTCCGTTCCGAGTCGGCTTACTTGCGTCCTATGAAATAGTATAGGGTTTGCAGTTTTTATCTTCCACCTTGGTAAGAAAGTAATCTATAAGATACTCCTTAGCATCGGGTATATGATTAGGATCACTTAAGATCTCTACCCGATTGTTGTTCCACTCTTGACATGTCATTGTCCAATGGGCAGGAACATGTTGTGTGAGTAATGAAGATAGCAGTGCAACTTCTAACATAGGATGAACGAGTAATGTAGCAACTGCTACACACTTATATTTATGTTATGAAACCCTTACAAAAGGGTTCGGATTGTTACACTTAATGTAATCTTAAGAAAAAGAGGGAGGTCGGATTCCTGTGTACCGACAAATAACGGGCATTACTACAGTAGTAAAAACGTTATTGCCTGAGACCCGATTGGTCGATCGGTTCTGCATCGCTGCAGCAGCACCACCTGTGTCTCATCACCTTAACTAGCGGTTGCCAGTAAGTTTATTCAGTCACTCCCATGTTGCGTCCAACTCTTTTATAATAGCAGGGTCTTCGCATTCTGTCAACCCCTTATGAAAATTAATATGTAATGCCTCGATGAAGACGAGAGACCCTACGATAATTAGATTACATACGGTCAGAGGATGGGTAAGATATTTCACTACTGAGGGTATTCATCTATAAAATCTGGGCATAGTAATTGTTCCACTATTCCTTTTGCTGATTTATTATGGTCAGCAAGTTTGGTCATCCAGATCCTGTCATCTAAAGGAACCTCAACGTTTGCCTTTATACGATAGCATATATCATATAATCTTTGCCTATAGTCTTTACTGAGTGTCAAAACGATGCCTCCTCTAAACATACGTCACCTATACATTCTGTATAAGTTAACTCTTCTTTAAAATATGAACGATATATTTTATCCCAAATGAGTTCAAACTCCTCTTGATTGAGGTTCTTGAACAAACATTTGTCCTCTAGGTAGATATGATAGTTTTTCATTTGTCTTGTTTGGATTGTTTCCTCGCTGCTGTCCATAACATGTCTGTTATATCTGGACTATAATCATTACCTTTTTCTACCATATCATTATAAGTTTTGTCCAACCATTCAGAGTTTGAATCCTGCGAAGGAGTCTCCTTTGACATCTTGTTTGATTCCTCCAATGACATAACTTTCGATCTCCGTTTCTTGAGGTGCGTTTTGTTGTCCCTTAGAATTAAGCCAATGCTCCGTCCAAGGTAGGGGATTGTTCCTTAGGGGTTGGTCATAGATAGGATCTAAACCAATCGCTTTCATTCTACGATTAGCAATCCATTCGACATAGTTATTTAACAATCTTGCATTTAGACCTATCATAGATCCTTCTTTAAACAAGTAATCTGCCCATGCTTTCTCTTCATTGACAGTATTTCTAAACATATCTTTTACATAAGACTTTTCTTCTTCTGCTATCTCTTGCATTTCTGGATCGTCACCCTCTGCCCACTTCTTCAAGATCTGTTGTGTGATAACCAAGTGTTGACTTTCATCTCTAGAGATAAGAGATAAGATCTTTGCTGAACCTTCCATAAGTTTGTTCTCGCCAAAAGCAAACGAACACGCAAAGGAAACATAGAAACGAATGCCTTCAAGGATGTTAACATTAGCGATTGCCCTATAGAGTTTACGTTTTAATTCTCTTCTATCAAGTGTACCTGCAGGATGTCCTTCTCTTGCAAACTTCCATGCATTACCAGAGTCATACTCATGTGCATCATTTACAAAATCATCATAAGATTTTGTGACAGATTCTGCACGTTGTAGTATATTTGTATCTTTAATAATAGTATCAAATACTTCTGAAGGATCTGAATATACATTCTTAATAATGTATGTGTATGATCTACTATGAATCATCTCCATAAACTGCCATACATTAATACAACCTTCTAACTCAGGTAGAGAACAGTATGGTGCAAATGCCATACCAGGTGCACGACCTTGTACAGAGTCAAGCATGATCTGATACTTCAAATTAGAAGTAAAGATGTGCTTCTGTTCTGGTGTTAGTTGTTGATAGTCACCACGATCTTTTTGTAGTGATACTTCTTCTGGTCTCCAGAAATATCCTAACTGTTGTTGTGTTAGTTTATCAAATACTGGATACTTATATGAATCATATCTTTGTACCCCTAGAGGTTTACCAAAGAACATGGGTTGTTTCTTAGTATCGACTTCTTCTGTATTGAAGACGGTCATAGATTCTACAGGTTTAGATTGTGCAGGACTCACAGTTTTCTTCCTCCAAGGTTAGTATGTCGTTTATTAAATTTTCTGTTGGTACAGGTGGTGCTAAATCATCATCACCATCTTTTTTAGCATCATATGTGTTCTGATAGTATGAAGTTTTCCATCCATACTTGTATGTGTTCAACCAATCCATTGCCATTTGTTGCATAGGAACTTCATTGTTAGCGTAGTTCTCTGGATTATAAGACCAGTTACCACTTATCGCTTGATCAAAAAACTTCTGCATTATAGCAGTGACTTTAATATATCCATCATTATTATGCATATCCCACAATAAAGTATAGTTATTCTTTAGTGTAGAATACGATGGAACAATCTGCTTAAGAGGTCCTTTCTTTGATTTCTTAATGGACAGGTAGTCTCTAGGTGGCTCGATTCCATTGGTTGCATTTGACACAATGGAACTGCTCTCCGAAGGCATCTGTGCGGACAACGTGCTGTGCCTGAGTCCGTACTCAAGAATTCGTCCTCGTAAAAACTCCCAATCACATGAAAGGTCATTCGGTATGATTTCATCTACATCGCTCTTATATGTATCAATCGGAAGAATTCCATCAGCATATTTTGTCTTACCGAAATAACCGCATGGTCCTTTCTCCATAGCAAGTTGATTAGATGCAGATAACAATGCAAATTGAAATCTCTCTGTCAACTTATGAACTAGATCAAATGCTTTTTGAGAATCATACTTAGCACCATTCTTTGCAAGATAATGTGCTAAACCAATGTATCCTATACCAAGTGATCTTCTGTTCTTTGTAGACTGCTCTGCTGCTGTCACAGGATAAGATTGATAGTCAATCAATGCATCTAATCCTCTGACCGCTAATTCACATAAGTCATCTAGTTCATCTAACTTTGTTAACTTACCTACATTGATAGCAGATAGAATACACAAAGCAATCTCACCACTACCATCAATGTGTTGTAATGGTGTAGTGGGTAAAGTAATTTCCTGACATAGGTTAGACATGCTCACCTTATCTTTGAATGAACTGTGACTATTACAATGGTCAATGTTCATAATGTATAGACGACCTGTCTCTGCTCTCTCTTTTAATAGATCTAAGACAAGTTCTTGTGCTCTAACAACTTTCTTTGGAATAGAATCATCATTCTCATACTTGACATATAGTTCATCAAATGCATCAGTACCAAAAGCATCATATAAATCTGGAACATTATGTGGTGAGAATAAAGTTATAGTACTATCCTCAATAAATCTCTGGTAAAAGAGACCACTGATCTGTACACTATAGTCTAGTTTTCTTACACGATTATCTTCTGTACCTTTGTTGTTCTTGAGAACAATTATGTCTTCGATTTCTTGGTGCCAGATCGGAAAGTGGACAGTCGCTGATCCCCCTCTAATGCCATTTTGAGTACAACATCTGACAGTTGCCTCAAACTTCTTGAGGAACGGTACAACACCTGTGTGCTGTACTTCGCCACCCCTGATTTTACTGTTGATGCCACGGATGCGACCTGCGTTGATGCCGATACCCGCCCTCTGTGCAACGTATTTACCAATAGCCATGTCAGAACTAAAGATGCTATCGAGGGTGTCATCAACATCAACAAGAACACAGCTTGCAAATTGTCTAAGTGGAGTTCTAACCCCTCCCATGATAGGTGTGGGAATGTTGATTTTGTGTTTGCTGATTGCGTCGTAGTATTTTTTGACATATTTTAATCTGTAAAACTTATCATCGTCTTGGAAAAGGGTTGCAGCGATCATCATATACATGAACTGAGGAGTCTCGAATACTTCTCCTGTGCTACGATCCTGCACTAGGTATTTATCCACAACCTGTCTTATACCTGCATAGGTAAACAGGTAGTCTCTGTCGTGATCAATGTACTTACCTAGTTCGGTTATTTCATCATTAGTATATTTCTTAAGAATATCTCCATCATATAAGTTTCTATCTATACATGATTGTATATGCTCTACAAACTCTGTAGGATGATCTGGGTGACCTCCATACACTTGTTTCCTTAAACTAAAGAGAAGTAATCTAGCAGCAACATACTGATAGTTTGGTGCTTCTAAACTAATAAGATCATTAGCAGACCTTACTAATATCTCTTGTATATCTGAGGTTTTAATTCCATCAAAGAATTGTAGTCCACTACTAATCTCTACTTGAGATTCAGAGACACCTGCAAGACCTCTACAGGCATGTTCAACAATATGATGAACTCTATTTAAGTCAAGAGGTGCTTTAGAACCATCTCTCTTGATTACGTTTATCTCCTTAGGAGTCATACTTTTTTCCAACTATTGAGTTTAAGTTTTGCTTCTATACCCTGATAGACATTTGATTCTACCAGACTTTTTACATCCTGTCCAGCTAGTGACATATCATTTATGTCCTTTTGCTGAATATTACTTGGCCATATTACTACTTTATCTCCTCTATCAATGGCTTTGGAGATTCGGTTGACGATTTCTCTATTACGAGGTTCGTTATCAAAAACCCAAATATAATCGCTCCAGCCAAACGACCCGCAATCAATATCACTGCCAGCCATCGCAACCGAATTATCCAAGAAGAGCGAGTCGAAAGGTCCTTCGACAATGTAGACAGTGTTTTTTTCATTTAATCTATTGAGTCCATATATTTTAGGTTCGTTTTCATCCAACATTACTGTGACATATCTGAGTCTGTCTCTTGGATCGAGACTTCTGCCTTGGAAACCAAACCATCTATCTTTTCCTTCAGTTCTCTTAATGAACGGTATGATGATTCTGCATTGATCACCATAGACTTCTGTGCTCGATGGTTTCTGTTGCTTAACCCAATTATAGAATCCTTCTGTGAAGAAGAGTTCTTTGTGATATTTTTGAGGAATTCGTCTGGCATTTATATATTTTACTGCAGGGTGCTCTCTATTTAGATCAGCAATACTTTTGAGATCCCCATGTTTTTCAAACACAGGTTTCTTAAATTTTGGTTTAGGAACATAAGACCCTTTACCTGTAGTGCCACTCTTATATCTCTCCATGATATACTCATCATGAAGATCAGGAGCTTGATCCTTCAGAAAATTAGGCAGAGTTCTACCTACACCACAGTTGTGGCATTTGTATACCATGTCTTGCTTAAGCCTAAAAAAATACCCTCGTGCCTTGTTCTTATGTTTCTGTGAATCACCACAGTAAGGGCATCGAAAGTTGTATAGGTCTGCTTTCTTCCTTGTAAACTTGTCTAGTCTACCAGAAAGTAAAGTGACATAGTGTGCATCAACGAACTCGTTCAATATCTTGGACTACTAACCCACTTATTGTACTAACTTCTTTGTCATTTGTCAAGTTTCTCATAATTTGTAGTCCTGGTACGGATAATATGAATGATATTACTACCAATCCACCTGCTATAGACCACATCTTTTTCTCTATTGTTCTTAATCTCTCATCTACCTTTCTTATATCCCTCTCACACCCTTTCTTTATTGCTGCTGTCTCTCTATTAATATCTGCAGATAGTCTATCTATCTTCTCAAACAATATTTCATCTACCTTATCCTGTTTATCTAATTTCTCATTGTGTACAGCAAGAAGTTGACCCATCTTAACAGAGTTTTCCTGTAGGGACTCTACGACTCGTTCGAGTCTTTCTATTATAGCTGAGTTTATGTCAGACATTACCTTGTCTCGTCTTGTTCTGCTCCAGAGCGTACCTGTTTCTTAAGATTCTGTGTTTTTAATTGTAATTGTTTTTGTAATTGTTGTTTCTTTAGCATTATTTTTTTCTTTTCGATAGCAATTTTTGACTGTGCCATCTGTTGTTTCATCTGATCTTCTGAACTTTCGTATTGTATATTCTTCATAGCTTTCATTCTTCTATCCATGAAATACTTTGCAGCATTTGCAGGTAGAATTCTTTCTATCTCGATACCAGACCTAAGATTTGGCATGATACTCATGCGTAGTTTCATCTTAAGTTCAGCAGGTGAGTTAGCAAACAATATTGTTTCTCCAACATTAGGTATCTTTACCTTGTATTGGAATAATCTACTCTTCATTTCCATGTTTTCCTTCAATTTGTTACCAGGTGCCACTAATTTCTTAGCGTCTTTCTTCTTAACCTTACCACGAAAACGTTGTACAGGATCATAACCTGCTGTAGGACCTGTTGCAGCATCTGCACCAGTATATCCAGTTGTTTGCATCTCTTCGTTCATAGGTTATCTATCTCCTTTTGAATATCATTATCAATATCGAGGTCGGGAAGCATCCCTAAAGGATATTTATTCAAATAGATTAATATAGTTTTGAGTATAGACCAATACTCCCTTTCTAATCGGAAGAATAGAAGGGGAGTAGCTGCCTCGCCAAATACATTATAAAGAATTATAAGATGATTTATAATAAGGTGAGTTCTTAATGCACCACCTCTGACATAACGTTTCAAAAGTCGTTTCAAGTATTTGAAACGTTTCATGTCTTCATCAAAGTCCTCTCTTGTCACACAATGAGGATTCTCATAATGTTTAATGGCGAACAGAATGTAGGTCTCCTCATTCAGTTCGTCAAAAATCATTTATTAAGTTGTTGTAATTGTCTTGGTTGAACCAGATCCACCTGCACCAATAGTATCGCCTAATACGAATACCTTATCAGATGCTGTTGAAGTACCTGCGTCAACAATAGTTCCAGAGATTGTCTGAGCACCAATAGTATGTACCTTACTTGCAGCAGCACATGTGAATGTAAATTCAACACGGTTTGTACCTGTCTGTGCAGCAGCAGTAGCAGTAATAGATGCACTATCTGTAGTATTAGTAACTACAAGAGTAGCACCGTTAGTCACATCAACTAATTCGTTGTATATAACGACAACAGTTCCAGTTGCAGCAGCTGCATATGTAGTCTCCTCAAAGAATACAGCAGTGATGTCTGCATTACCAAGAGTGTTTGTACCAGATCCACCTGCACCTACAAGTCCATCTATGGAACATAGTATCTCATCCCAATACTTTGTCTTTGTAGCATTTTTGTAGTGTCTCAATACCCATCCATCTGCAGTTGCAAAGATGTTTTGAGGATCTACGCCAGTACCACGCACAGCCCACTTAGGCTTTGATTCATCAGCATCGGTTTTACCCCAAAGTGCCATAGTTATACTCCCTGATTGTCGTTCTATCTCAAATTATTTATAAAAAAACGTGCCTCTACGACCTCGATTTCTATCGAGTTTCTATAGCAGATTTTACAGTTTCTAAAAGTTTATCATCCATGTCAGTCTTAGTTAATTTGACTGCTTTTTCTAGGATAACAATACACAATTTAATTAGACTTTCACCCAACTCTGAGTCGTCTGGAATTTTATTTACAGCATCAGATACAATTTTAGATGCGAATGGTAGAAGAAAAGATAACATGATCTAACGTATAATTCTACCCTATATAGGCTACTTTAGTCTGGTGTAAAAGAATTGTTCTTAACGTATCCCCACTTACCTTTTGATAGTGCTCTCACACCTCTGGGATCCTTACCTACTTTCTTCTTAGCAGCCTTACCTGCATCCATGATCTGTTTATATTTTTTCTGCTTTGCTTCTTTGTGTTTCTCTTGAGCTTTCGCTATGATTTCGTTTTTTAAACTTGTTGTTTCAATCATTTCTTTGTCCTTTGGCCACTCGTAAGAACAATTCCATGCCCGAAGAGACTTATTGATGCGACTGTCTGGATCTCTTGCAGTCTTTGCACTTGTAAGTTTCTTCTTCATACCTCTCATTCTGGCACAGAACGATTTCCTACGAGGATTACCTACTTTTTTACTGGGAGCTTTTAGGTCTGAACCAGGATTCTCACGTTCGTAAGACTTCCTGCCCTTTTCATTCAGACCACCCTCTTTATTTTTACCTGCCTTACGTGTCCACGCAGCAGCTTCACTCCTTACAATCTTATTGTCAGGTTCATTCTTTGAAAGATTTTTTGCTTTTTGTTTCTTAGAGATCTTAGGTCCTCCTACTATATCTCCATACTCATCTCTCTTGACTTCTTCCTTTCTCACTCTTCCTAAAAGTTCATCAACAGCCTTCTGCCTATCTTTCTCATGATAATTTACTCGTGTTTTATCTTTCTTTCCTCTCATCTTTACACCTCTACCTTTTTCAGTATTATATCTTCTTGCCTCAGTATCATCATATTTTTGATTTGACTTCTTAGTACCTCTTCTATTACCAAATGTTCTTTGGTTTCTATCATTCATTTTTGCATAGTCATCTTTACCCTGATCTACCTTTGCTTCATCCATTTTCAGTGCATCTAACTGATCTAATGCTTTTTGTGACCACCATATTGTAGCTTCTTTCATTTTCTTTTTAGGTTTATCAGTTTTAACATAGGTTGGTTTAGCAGCACCAGACTTAGATTGTTGATTAGGATCTGCTTTTTTCTTACGTCTTTGTGCAGATAATCTTTCTGCCTTAGTCATAGACGCTCTCTTTGCAGAAGATACACACTTAGGAGTTCCTTCACCAGGTTTGTCACTAGCACAAGTACCACCTGTGACTACATTGACCCACCCTTTCTTTCCATCTTTTGATTTAGATTTAGAAAACCACTTGTGTAAGTTGCCTTCCTTTACTAGGTATCCATCATGCATGACTTTATAACCTTTTGGAATTGGTTTACATTTTTGATCTGTATTACAATAGTATTTACCTTCACCACACTCCACTGCTACCGCCTCCTAAAATTGCAAGGTTTAATCCTGCCATAGTATACATCGCATTATGTATTGTAAGATCAGAGTCTTGTATCCATGGCTGTGCATCTTCATTATAAATCCAACATTGTAATGCACCATACTTTGCTTTTGGTATGGAGTTATCAAACCACCAATCATAATGTGGTGTATCGTCGGTTGCGGGGTAAGTCAACTACCTAACCCCTTACCTTTATCATAATTATCCTTTCCTCCATATCTTGCCATTGTCTCAATGTAGTCTCTAGTGTTTTTAAACCCACGTTTCTTAGCATCAGAAGCAGTTTGTTTCTTTTGATCTGCCATCTTTTTATACTTGCCAGTACCACGAGTGTCTTTCTGACCCTTGACTTTCTTCTGCTGTCTACTACCACCTGACATGATAGCACCTTTACCATACTTAGCAATAATTTTTTTCTTTACTATATCAAGTGCAGTATCTCTTTCTTCATGAGTAAACTTCATGCCCTTGGTTGCTTTGTCCTTGAGTGCCTGACGTTTCTTAGGATCCATGTTCTTTTCATAGTCTGCTAACTTCTTAGCATAACTAGGGTTATCCATCTTCTTGATAAGTGCTCTGTCTTTCTTATCAGGTCCTGTATATGATGCCTCATTCTGTACATCAGGACCGTCATTTACATCTTCACGTCTACGTTTTTGTTCACACTTCATACAGTCACAGTCTTCACCATGTTCTTTCTTAACCTCTTTGAGTTCATCTTTCTTAGGGTTAATAAGAATCTTAGATTTTTTTTCTGCTAGATATGATTTGAATGATAGCACTACTTTGCCTCCATTCTACGTTTCTTAGCTTGTTTAGCATATAGTCTAGATGATTGCTTCATCTTTTCTATTGCTCTTTCTTTGTTTCCTGCTACTGCTGCCTTACCTCTCTCTACCTCTGCCTTCTTAGAAGCTTTGAGTGCTAGGTCTGCAGATATCTCATCTATTTGAACCTTATTGTCAGGATATATTTCAGCATATCCGTAGTCTTCTTTCTTCATTGCTGCTGCTTTTGCTTTTAAACGAGCAGTTTTCTTATGGGGATACATTGTGTCTATAGTATGACTCTTTTGTGGATATGCACTACCACTATGTCCTGCCTTAGTTCCCTTAGTTTTCTTTCCTCTGTCTGCCTTATGTCTTTCTTGTCTTTCTTTTTGTTCACGACCTAACTTACCATAACCCATACCACTTCTATTCATAGCAGAGGTAGTATCTCTTCTTGCTCTCTTACTTCCTGTTTCACCTTCTATAAATGAATCGTCATACTTATTTTTTTCATCAACTTGTTCAACTTCTTCATTCTTAGGACGACAATCGTTGACGAGTTTACCACCCTTCATTTTCATACCCACTTTCTTGTGAGTCTTCCAACATTCTTGGAACTCAATCTCTTCTACTATTTCATTAGTATCAGATAGTGTGATATCAATGTCACCTTCAAAACCTAACTCCTCTAGTAGTGAACCAATTTCTTCCCAGATTGCTTCCTCACTCTTATTACCATAGTTTGCTGCACCTTTCTTACGACATTGTACTAATCTACCTGATGCATATGCACTTGGCCATACCTTAGCACTTGCTTTTACTTTCTTGTAGCAAGCATCCTTTTCACCACTACCCTTACCTTTCTTATCTGCTTCATTTAATTCATCTTCATGAGGAATAGTATTACCATCAGCATCTTTCTGATGATGCTCTGACATCTTCTTGTTTGAATGATGACTTGGATCGCCAAATGCAGGATTATTTTTGTACTCTGGTTTTTGCTTCTTCTTTTCTGCCTCTAATTTTTTTGCTTTCTTATCAAGATAAGCTTTCATTGCACCACCTGGTTTGCCAGTTCCTTTAGTCAGACCATATGCACTGCCTTCTTCTACTTCTACTGCTTCTTTCTTAATTGCTTTAGAAATTACTTTTCTTCTATTGAGGAGATATGAATCGGACTTGTCTTTGTCACCATCATTGTCCACATCACCATCTTCTTTACCGACAGCATCTAATTTCTTTTTTGCTTTTTCTTGTATCTCTGCATATGCATCAGACATATCAGGCAAATCTCTGAAGTTCATTGTCATTTTAGTACTTTCTCCTTTTTATTTATCTTCTTTACAAACTCACCAGGTGTCAATTTCTTAGCATAGTTTGCTAATTCATCAGTTCCTATTTCACCTGCAGGTGTAAAGTTAAAGTATTTTATTTTGTTGATTTCTTGTAGATCTTTTAACCATGAACGATATATTCTATCGGACTCGTCTACAAAGATGACGTAGTTGCTACCACGACTCACAACTTTACCACAGATACCTGTGTTTACATTCTCTACAAGGTCTCCTATCTTAAATATGTGACCTTCAAAGTAATGTTCTCTAAGTGCTTGAGGATCTAACTTAGGTGCTATCTCATATAGAGTATAAGATGCATCTTGAAAATCATCAAGATCTTCTTGAACATTCATCGCTTGTCTCAGCGTATTATATAGTTCTTCTTTTCCCTTTCTTCCTAGTTTCTCTGGCATACCTGACACAAATGTGTCATAGTCGTCATCCATAGCTGCCTTACGTAGCTTAGATGCACTCATACCTTCTACACCTTCACCATCTGGATCTCTATCACCTGCAGATGATACCTTTATATCATCAAAATTATATAACTTACCATTATATTTGGTTGCTAGTGAGTTAAATTCACTGACTCTATCTCCACCAACTACTATGTTTACTGAACTATATCCTTCACCATCAAGTGTTGTCAACACATCAAAGATAGTTTTAGTCTCTTCACTATTCTGAATAGCATTTGCATGATCAGGATATGCCTGTTTCATGAACTTGATCTTTGTACCAGGATCTAGTGGATTCTTTTGAGGATCTTGTGATCTACTTGGGTAAATCCTATACTCTCCACCTCCTGATGATGACTTCACTTTGTTTAGAAGTGCTTCATGTCCAGTAGTAGGGGGATTAAATCTTCCAAAAGTAACAGATATGCTACCTTGATCGACCGAACCCTCGCCTCCTGCAGTTTCTTCTCCTCCATTGGTTGTTCCTCCTGCTAATTCTTGTGCGGTCAACTTTCTAAGTTTACCATCTTGACTCATATGAGTCACCTTACCAGTTTGATCGGCATATTTACCGTATCCAACGTGTTTAAGATTGAGTTTTTCTGCTTCTTGTGCTGCAAAGGATTTTTGAGCCTCTTTTAGGAAAGCACTAAACTTTTTCATTCTTCCAATTTTTACGTAAATTAAAGTTTGCTCTGCTAAAGGTTAGTCTATCTACAATTTTATATGGATTTTTAGAATTAATCACATAACCTTCGTGTTTAGAAGGTTCACCATCAATATAGCATTTCACGTCACCGCTTTCACGGATACCACATTGTAGACGCTGTTTCAGTTGATAGATATAGTGCCATGCCTTGAAGGTATATACACTGACCTCTCCCTTATATTTATCAGGTAACGAATCGTACATTTCTTGAGCGTCAGCAATACGTCCTTCACGAATAAAACTGTTGACATGTTGCTTGATCTTAGGAGCAACTTTTGGATGAGGAGTTTTAGATCTAAAGATAGGTATAAACGACTTCCATTGATCTGTAAAATTTAATTCTTTCTCTACAAATGCCCATGCATCTGTTGCACTTACACAGTAACAAGTAGGTGAACTAGCAAGATTAATCCCGATGTGCCCAACACTATCCGCAGAAACTTGCTCATAAAGAGTATGTGGAGCAATGACAATATAGCCAGGGACTTCAGTGGGAAAACGATACTCCAAAGTATTAGGAGTGTAAGAATGTGACCCACCGACACCAATCCAGTCAGCTTGAATAATGCTATCGACACGAGGAGCAAAATGAAACAATAACCGAAGAATGTCTGCCACATCCCCTTTGTGATTGGTCTCAATGTCATTGAAGGAATAATTGATCTTCGGGATTTTTTTGTTGAAGACACTTTTTGTACCTACGAAAAATTTACCATTAGCAGGATTAGTACCAAATACCACAGCAGGAGCACCATCCCACTTGATACCAACAGTTTTACAAGTAATCATCTCAGTGATTGCTTTGAGTGCAACTCTACGACCATCAAAGATTGTATCTTCTGGGTGTTCGAGGTGTTTGTTTGGCATATCATCCTGTATTATATCCATATTATAGCAGGTTTTTATGTCTGATGCGAGTCATAGTGTGCACTTTGCTAACTGTACACTATTAATATGCCATGAGTGTTCTATTTAAAAGTGAATTGATATCAACTCTACCTGGTCTTTGAACAAGACATAATTCATCCATTTGTTTTTGAAACTCATCTGTTATTGTAGCAAAAAATTGTGGCATTGATTTAAAATCACCCTTGTATCTTAACTGTAAATCTAATATAGGAACTCCGTCTCTAGACAATTGATAAAATACCTTAGCAGCATTTGCTGCCTCTTGTTTTTTCTTGTCGTGAACAATTTTATATGGTTTATTATTACCTGCTAAGTTAGAAAGACCACATAGTACAGTATGTAAAGGAATAAACTTTGCAGGTGACAAAGTTAATTTATCTTTAGTAGGATCTTTGCTGTTTGGTTTATAGTCTGCATAACCAGTGACTAAACCAAATTCAAAATTATAATCTTTTATATTTTTTGCTTCTAGTTTAACATTTAGTCTAACCTTTAAAACCATATCAATTAATTTGTTAGCAAAAAATTCTGCATTGTCTTGAATAATGTCATTAAAACCTGTGAATAATTTGTTATCAGATTTAGATAGGTCTTTGTTAATATAATCCTTTAATCCTAATCGTCCTTTTGGTTTTTCATACACTGTGCTTTCTCTTACTGTGCCGACAACATCTGATATCTCAATAGGTTTATCCTTATCATTAAAACCTTTCAAGTTAATCAAAGCAACCTTATCATTACTGTTAGGTTTTTCTAATTTGTAATTCCATATCTCCTCATTACTTAATTCATCTATACCTCTGATGTTTATTATCTCATCTTTATGTGCTTTTCTTACCATATTTGCAAAGTAATCTTGTCTTACTTTGTTTAAGTTATTAATTGCTCTAATATTTTTTGGATCAGTTCCCTCTAAAAAAGTACTAAATGCTTTGTTTATGATAGTAGGATCAGGTTTATTCTTATCTGGTTTTTTCTTTAGTGAGATACCAAAAAACTTTTTAGGTCCTGCTTGTACAACTAAGTCAGATGAATTATAATCAAACCCTTTACCCTTATCTTTCATTCTAAACTTATCCACTTCTGATGGCCACGTAGCACCTGTCATATAAACAGCAGTTGCTGTCTTTACATTAGTTCCTGTCTTTGACATAAACTCTCGTACACCTTTAGCACCAGAAAATCCTGCCACAATATTTGCAACTAAGTCTGTTCGTTTTTTCTTATCTTTAAATTCTTCACCTGCACTCTTGATCATTGTTTTAAACTTAGAGTCAAGAGGTTTAATCTTACCAGATAATGCTAGACCATCTTTTGCAGACCAATCTAATAGTTTTTGACCTGTATTATCTTTACATAAATCATCAATTTCTGCATCAGTTATAAACAATCCAAGAGCACAAAAAATCTCAGAGGGTTCTAGTGATGTCTTTTTCTCAGTGCTCTTTGATGCCATCGAACTTTAGAATTATTTATCGTCACGTTCTCCCATTATATCTCTAAGATCAGAGACATACTTATGTGTATCTTTGATAGTGTCTATAGACAATAGTATATCTGCAATGTGTTTGCTGATATATGTATCTTCAGTTCTTGCTGCCCAAGCAAGAGCATTTCTTAAATTTGCCTTTGCTTCATCTAATGAATCTGATACTTGTTGTGAGAGTGCCATTTTAGTGTGGGTTATAAATTTTTAAAATGTATAGTGTTATTACGATACTAATTATAAGAAGTATAGAAATAAGTTGAAACATTACACATCTCCTACAAGTCGGTTTTCCGAATAGTGTACATCAAACTCACCGCCAGGATACCTTTTCTTGAGTTTATCTACATTCATTTCAATAACTTCTTCTGGTGTAGTATCTAAAGCAATACATGCTTGAATAAAATACCACATGATATCACCTAGTTCACGTTTCATATGAAATAGATTCTCTTGACTAACTGGTTTACCTTGGAATAGTATTTTCTTTACTATCTCAGTAAACTCACCTGACTCAGCACATAGTCCGAGTGCAGCAGTTAATGCTCTATGTGATTTAAAATCCTTAGAGTATAAATCTCTCAAACGATCTTGAAATTTACCACCTGTTTTACTCTCGTCAGACGTGACAGCGTCTACGAATTGAGTATATTTTTCAAAGTCAATCATACTTTAATTCATTAAATGATTTTGCAGCAAACTTTTTAGTAAGTTCTTCATTTCCCTTATCAATTATATCTGTTTGTGCTGTTTCCTCTACATCATACAGCCTCATCTTCGCTCTGTCAATACCTATGGAGAATCTTTTATTAATTGTAGGATCATTGTATCTGTTTTTCAACTGTTTGACCATGATCTGATTCATCTCCTCAAGTTCCTCCGTCGATATAAGAGCAAACATAAGATCGGCAGTAGCAGGAAGACCGAAACTCTCGCTTGTATCAGTAAGATCGACATCACTACTACCAAAGCCAGAGCGAGTCGTCTGAGTAGCGGAGACGATAGGTACATTAGCCTCAACTGCAAGACCACGGAGTTCTTCTGCAATCGCTTTAACATAGGTATACGAGTTTACTATAGATCCTTTATACCTCTGAGAGGCACAAATATTTAGATAATCAATGAATATAATATCAGGTTTAATACTTTTCTTTAGTGCGAGGTCACTGATCAAAGATTTGAAATGTCCTACGTGTGCTGATGCTGTAGGATATTCTTTGATGATTAACTTCCCTTGTGTTTTCTTTGAAAGGTTCTTAACCTTACTCGCAAACATTACCTTAGGTAAATCTGCAAGTTTTTGTATTGGAATATTTAATAAATTAGCATCTATTCTTTCTGCAATCTTTTCTTCTGCCATTTCCATAGTGATGTATAGCACATTCCTACCTTGTAGTAGTGTTGCTGCTGCCATATGACACATGAATAATGACTTACCAACACCTGTACCTGCTAGTGCAACGTTGAGTGTTTTGTTAGGTAGTCCACCTTTTGTAATTTTATTAAAGTAGTCAAGATCAAAGGGGATCTTATCTTCTTTTCTATGATAGAAGTCGAATCTTTCATCTGAGTTTGCAATATAATCATGTCCAACATTCTGATCAAAACTTACTCCAAGTGCTTGACTGAGGATTTCTGGAATAGCACCCTTATCCCTCTTTGAATCTTGTCCATCAGCAATCTTAACGGATTCCATAAGCGATAGATAAATCGCTCTCTCCTGACACCATTTCTCTGTAGTGTCAACCAACCAATCGTACTCGCTTTTCTCATTGGATAACTCACTTAGAACCTCCTTTATAGTTTTAAATTGATCTTCAGTTAAGTCTGTACGTTCTTGACATTCTATACTCAAAGCATTAAGAGATGGTAATGCATCATACTGACTAATGTATTCATGTATTTCTAAGAATACAATCTTATACTCACGAGTGGTGAAGTATTCCTTCATCAAAAAAGGCAACACCTTACGTGCATATTTTTCATGATAGCATAGATTACTAAGAATCGTGACTTCTAAATTCATGTGTAATGTAAATAAGTGCCAACAATATATTTGTTGTTAGATACAGGTGCTTTACCTGCGTGTCTGTATTGCCATGTTGGTGGGAATAAAAGTATTGTACCACACTTGGCAGAAATGTCAAAGTTAAGTTTAGGGAATGATGTCTCCCCTCCTTCTTCAACATCATTAAGATATAAAAAACCGACTAGGAATCTACGAGCAGACGCATAGTCTTGCACATCAACGTGATCCTTGAATTGGTCATAATTATTGTTCTCATACATCTTCATACGGAACTCTTCGTATGAATATTTGACAGGAAAGTCAGGACCTAAATCCAGTTCCTCCATATATTTGTCCATGCACTCATCAAATATATCAATCAACAGGTTCTGTTCAGCAACCCACTTGGGATCTTTTGCATTATATCTCTGAGAAATATTTAGTTCTCTGAAACTTGGTCGCTGCTCTCTATCAGTGTATATGCTGTCGGACTCATCAAAGTTCTTGATGATCGTATCACATACTGATTTACTAAGAACATTAGGATACGTTCTAACATAGTCAGTTAACTTAGTTGCCATAACGAAACTCTTTAGCAGCAGCTTCGTCTATCTTACTCATTATTTCTTTTGTGAAATATTTGTCTGGATCCTTAAGTATTGCAGAAGGATATACACTGCTATCACCAACAACGATCCTATTTCCTTTACGCTCAAAGACTCCATGTTTCTCACCCAACTCCAATAATCCGTAATACCTGTCCAATCCACGGTCATAATATAATCGTGTTTCAACATCTGAGTTCTCCTTTGTTAGTCTGGACTTTGCGGTTTTGCATTTGATAATATTTCCAACAACCTCCTTACCATCTTTTTCCTTCTTCTTTGATAGATATACAATTGTGCTTGCAGCGTATTTGAGTCCACTTCCACCTCCCATTTCTTTAGTTGGAATGTATGCACCAACTACATCGTATGTATGGTTGGTGACTATCAAAGGAACGTTTGCTTTACCTAATTTGAGGGTTAGCACACGAAAGATTGACTTAACAACTTGAGCACGAGTCATATCTCGTGTCTCTTTACCTGCCTCAGAGTCCTCTACTTCCTTAGAAGTTGATAACATACCAAGAGAATCTAAAACAAACATTAAGGGTTTGCGTTCTTCAGCAGTTTGTTCGTTATATTTATCTAATATTTTGATTGCTTGTAGCCTAAATTCTTGAACTGTAGTAACAGGAACAAGTAGCATACGATTAGAATCTATACCTCTATCCTCAATCATTTGTTTAGAGATAGCAGATTCTGATTCAAAATATATTACACCTGCATCAGGATTAGATTCTAAGAAATGTTGAACCATACCAAGACAAAAGAATGTCTTACCTGTAGATGTCTCACCTGCTATAGCAGTTATCTTATTATTAGGGATGCCTCCGTAGATTGATCCTGATAGTAAGGCATTAAAAATATAAGAACCTGTATCAATAAATCCTGCAGTGTCACCTGCAGATACACCTTCAGAGACTAATGATGCGTAATCATTACCAATCTCTTTAGCTATGTCCTTCAGAAAATTCATGAATCCATGTTATAAAATTAGAACGTTTCATGGCACGCTCAAACCATTTTGCTTCAGATATATCATTAAATATCTGATGCTCTTTTTTAGGTGTGCCGAATGCTTTTTGGTATTCGACTTTGTACTTTTTCATCCAAATAAAAATTCAAGTGATGCGATCTTTTCAGGCTTCCACCCAATAGTATCCATAATAACTTTTATTGGTTCTAAGAAACTCTTACTAAATTGTAGTTCATAGTCCACCTGTTTGTCAAGTCCAAATTCTCTAGGGAAAGTATTTGGAAACGAAATGACATTCTCTGATATCTTATTAGGTGTCTTTAGATAGATGAACTTGATCTTCTCCCCATCTTGAATGAGGGGATACTTGTGAGTCAATCGTTGTTTTGTATTATGGTAATTGTATAGTAATGCTCCACGCACATGAATGGGTGTACCCTTACTATAGATACTTGTTTGGTTCGCCCACTTATTTATCCCATTGCATCCTCTAGGAAATGCTATGTCTTCGATGGGCAACTCATTAAACTCCTCTCTAAATTGTGCAATAAACTCCTGTGCATCTTCTTCATCACTATTCATGATGACCTTGAGACACTCTTTAATCTTGTCACGACAAGCACCTGGTGTAGATGACTTGACCGCTTCAATACCCATGACTTTTAGTTTAGGTTCAGCAAATCTTACACCCTCTATGTCCCATGCATTTAAGATGTATCTCTTCTTCGCTGTCCATATACCTTTGTTAGCAATGGTCTCACGTTTCATGAACATCTTCTGGTCATATGCGTTTACGTATTTTGCCAACGCTTCATAAGAACTCTCAATATAAGGCTCAAGTTCCATCGAACAGACCTTATCAATGAACCCAACAATGACCTCATCAGTTTCTTTTCTCCCTTTGTATACACCCTCGACCAGAGGACCCAGATTGAGGTAGATACTATCAGTATCACTAGCAATGACATAATCAACATCCTCCGTTTTTAGTATTTTGTTCATCTTCTGGTTCATCTTGTTCTCAATCCAACGGATAGATACCTGACCAGAGAGAGTAATTGCCTCAGCATTAAGTAAATTATAGTATCTAAAATACTGATTGCCAACAGCACCATAGGCAGAGTTCAATTGAATCTTTCTTGCCATCTGGATGTTGTTGAATTTACTTATATCTTTTTCTAATTGTTTGGTGGGTTCTTTCTCATAATCTTTTTTTGCCTGTATCATTCTCTTCTTATAGATGACACGTTCAGTGTATATCTTTTCCATCATCTCAGGCAAGAAACCTTTTATATCTTTACGATACTGTGCACCGTTAGCACATACAGCGAAGTCACCTGATAGATCTACTTCTTGATTCAATAACTTCTCAACATTTGCACTAGGATGTCTAGTCTCCCAGAGTGTCTCAGGAGATATATTGTACTGCATAATAAGATGAGGATATAGACTATTAAGGTCAAATGATACAACCCAATCATATTTGCCAGGTACAGGTTCTTTTACATATGCACCTGCATACTTCTCGTCTTTCTTTGCACCTTTACGAGGGGGAGGTACAATGTTCTTATCAGCAAGATAATTAAAGATCATTGTATCCCACATACGAACCTGTGAATATACATCTTCAAAGTTTACCTTAGCATCATAAGACATAGTGATTGCTAGTTCTAGCAACTTCATCTTGTCTTCTAATCTGTCAATCAACTCAACGTCTTGGATGTTATATTCTATAAACTTCTGCCAATCTCTTGTGTAAAAGTCTCTAAAATTCTCGTACTCACTGTGGTCGAGCTTTCTCTGTCCCAACTCGACAAAAGCGATGTGATCAAGTCTGTAGGATTCTTGATTACTATAAGTGAACTTGCGATAAAGATCGAGGTAGTCAAGAATATTAATCCCACTGACATCATAAGCATAATTCTTCCTTCCCTGAACATAAATTTCTCTCTCGTTTGCTCGGTTCCAAGGTGACAATGATCTCATCCATTTTTCACCTAGTATTCTATTTAACCTTCTGGCGATGTATGGTACATCATAAAGGTTTACGTTCCATCCTGTCAAGATATCTGGTGTGTTGTGTACCCACCACTCAAGAAAACCCTTGAGCATATCTCTCTCACTATCATATATGTAGTGTTCATGCTCAGTTTCAAATTCACGAACTGCCCAGATATAAAACTTTTTAGTCACCATATCTTTAATGGTAATAGAAAGCATTTCTTCTGCTGCTGCTTCTACATCAGGGAATCCATTCTCACATTGAACCTCGATGTCCAATGCATAGATTTTCATCTGGTCAATATGATAATCAACTTCATCAGAAAACTCTTTCCTGATATACTGATACACGAAACGTTCATACCCATGAACCTCAAACTTTTCTACACCATTATATGTTTTGATAAACTCTCTTGCTTCTCTAGCAGTTTGAAAATCTATAGGTCTAACATATTTCCCTGTGAGAGTTTTCATCTTTTCTTTACGATTAGATGTCACATATAAGGTAGGAGAAAAATGGGTACGAAACTGGACTGGTTCTCCATCTTCGTACCCTCGATATAGAATTGTATCACCTGCTAATTGAATGTTCGTATAGAACTTACTCATGCGTTATACTTGTCCAACAAAGTTTGACTAGGTTCTAGTATAGTCAAAACTACATCAGATGTCAAGAAGATGTCACGTTGTGAACTATGCTTAGGAAATGGTATGAGTTCTCCCTCTTCAGATACTTCGTAGCATCTTTCAAGAAGATATACAGGTTCTTCATCTAACTCAGTTATCTTTGCTAGAAGGTATTCACTCCGTTGTCTCAACAAGATTAGTCGGACTACCGCCTGTTCCTGTTCCATTTCCAGAGTTGGTGTTTCCTCTTCCATTTGCTGCCTCTACTAATTCATTGTATTTGTCGATGACCTCAGGATAAGTGTCGTATGCACTTACGATTTCATCTAGTCGAAGGATAACCCTTCTATCCTTGCTCAAAGGTGCCCAAGGTATAAATTGTATTTCTGGTGAACGCATTTGATGCACACCTTCTGTTTCAATTAAAAGATCTTGGTCAGTTTCTACAACATGAACGTTGTAGGGATGATCCATTCTAAAAGCTACTGCTTTATCTGGTTCATCTTTTGATGCAATTTCAAAAACGTCTGCGATGACATCTTCACCGTTTCGCATTCTTACGACTCTTACGCTCATAACTTTTGTTTGATTCTGATATTTGATAAGCACAATCTTTGATAAGATCTTTTAAGATTCTTTCAGCGTTTGTGTTTTTTTGTTCTGCGATGGGTCTGCATAGATGCATTATACCATCAATTTGGTAAGTTGGCAACTCTAGTGTTAAGAGTTCTGTTTCACCTTCATAGTTATTCGGTTTTAGGTTCAGATAATTGCTTCTCATCTTGTATTCCGTAGTGGTAATCGTTTGTATCACCATACCTCTCCATGTGACCACGTTCCACACTAAAGATCTCAGTAGATACTTTAAAGTCTGGCATCTTAGGGTTCTTAGGAGTCAAAGAGTTATCATATATTCTCATCCTATTGTTAGGATATAAGGCAAACTGACCATTGTTCAGTGCTATTAAATTATGACTCTTATGTTCTGATGGTGTTTCTGCTGTGCTATAGTCTGGAGTATCAGGTTCATCATGATAATTATCTATTGTAATAACATACTTACCTAACTGTGATCCAAAGTCTCTAGTATATAGTTCATAATCCATAGACCCTATAAATTGTTTGCATATAGTTGTGACACCATAGTCCATGCAGTTCCAGAACTGTAGATTAGGTAAATCCATATCTGGATCTGGTGTCTTAGGTTTACTTACAAATGCACTAATTGGTAGTTTATCATATATTGCTGCATACTCTGGTAAGTATGTCTCAAAATAAAATGCTCGACCAGGCATTGATTTACATGATACCCAGACACCTGGTGTAAATTCGCCATGACCAGACTCAAAGTCAGTTAAATATTCTTTCCTTACCCACACTTCTTCTGCGGGCATATTACTAATTAGACTTGCCATTTGTTGTGTATGATGGTGGAATATGATGATCGTTCCAATGACGAATGTTGCCACCAACAATAAAGCAGTTAGTGACAACAAGTTGAATCATAATAATAGTTCTGATAGCACAGATCCAGTTATCATATTTCTTTGTGGTTTCGTCATTAAAAGATCCAAGAGCATACTTCCAGACCTTCCAGAATTCTTTCATCATTTAATGATATCATCTGAACATTCTAATGTCAAGTGATATCATAGACTTTATGTTTCTGGTGTTCTGGAACAACCTTATTTAGTTCTATAGTTAATAGACCATCCTCATGTTTGATGTCTCCAATCTTTACATCATCTGAAAGATTGAATCCTCTTGTAAAGGTTCTTGCTGCTACACCCTTGTGTGCATATTCCTCTGCATCAGGTTTTGATTCCTGTGCTTTTGATTTAACGCACAAGACATTTTGTTGAGTTGATACTTCTATATCTTCCTTCTTCCATCCTGCTAATGCTAGTTCAATTCTCCATTTCTCATCTGATTCCCTTACGATATTATATGGTGGATATTGTCCTTGTACTGATCCTGTACCATATGCATGGAATCTATCGAATAGATCGTCGAATCCTACGCTGTATCTAGTTGCAGCGTCAAAAATTTTGTCGATGTCCTTTGTAGTCCATCTTGTTAGATAGTTCATAGTTCTCCTTAAATAAGCGAGTATAGTTTGTGTCCCCGAAGGCGACAATACTATTTAACCATATCGTTAGGACTAGGTAAATGGTACATTCCGAACATTTTAGTAAGGTTTTGCTCACCTATATAGTGAAGGATTCTCTATGAAGAAAATGAAGAAATTCTTACCTATCGTTATGCTTTTGACTTTCGGTGCTGCTGCAAATGCAGGTGGTATGAGCACAAGACATCAATCCAGTTTGCAACTGACTGTTGAACCTCAAAGAACAATCCAGACACGAGTTGGCAATAGCTATTCTATTTCTGGAACTAACGTGATCACAACACATACACCTTCCTCAGGTAGTGCTGTAGATGGTGGTATCGGTGTTAACACTTATAGTGCTACTACAGGTGTTGGAACAGTTGGAACAATTACTGGTGTTCAAAATGGATGCACAGGATCATCTTCTAATGATGACCTAGCATGTGCAGGATCATTCTCCTTTGCCCAATCATGGCAACAAGGTGATAGTTCTGCTGCAAGTGCTGCTACTTGGGGTGATATAACTACCTACAGTGGAGGAACAGCAGGTGCAGGAAAGCCAGGAACAATTACAAATGGTCATGCGATTACACTTGACAATGGTTCTGGTACTTCTGGAACGATTGCTGCAGGTAATTCATTGACAGGTCAGTTCGTTAGCGAAATTACTATTTTTGACTAATAATCATGAGGAATACATGTAAGTTATTCCTTCTAATAGCTATGGGTGGTGCCATAAACCCAGTCATAGCAGTGCCTGTGGTGCCAAATTTCCAACAAGGCTCGATGACCACCCACACGGAAACGACTTCCACGGTGACAGAGACCATAAATTCGATGGATTATAACACAGGCTATCAATGGTCGGTCAGTGGCCATGGGGTGACTACAACTGATGATTTATCACCTATTAATGCAACCCAAGTTAATACTATTGAAGGAGTGAATTCGACATGGACGGGAATAAGCGACAAACCCAATTTCACAATACAGACACCAGGTGCAGCGTTTCAATATACGGAAACGTATCAAGGCCCAGGTCTCTCAAATCACACAGTAATACAAAGAGAAACCACCGTAACTTCGGTAACAGATACAACAAGTATCTTCTCGCAATAAAAGCATTATGTCTATCTGCTCTAACTGTAAGTGTCAGTGTCCCTGTAAATGCAGAGACTGTAGGGGGTGTGAGTGCAACAGCATCTCCGATCGCCAATTCTTCAGGCTCAGTAACCAATCAAGCTATACAAGTCTTACAAGGACCATATATAACTAACACTTATGGTAATGGTATACAGTGCCAAGGTGCTACCATGAATATTACTCCGTACGTCACAGGAACGGCTTCAGCACAAAAACCATATGAACCATACTATATGGATCCTGTTTATGATATGTCAGATTTAGATGAAGACGGTGTATTAGACAATCCAGGTAATATTTTATATCATGTTCCTACAAGAACAGCACAGAAAGATAATTATAATCTATCAGTAGGTGTATCTGCAACATGGTCTAGACCATTAGATAAGAAACTACAAGAGCAATGTAAACAGGCAGCAGACGCAAATATCGCATTAATGAATCAAACAGTTGCGAATAAAAGATTAGACTTTGAGATCGCAAGATTGAAAAATTGCGGCTCTCTAATAAAAGAGGGTATATCATTCCATCCAAAATCACCATACTATAGTATATGTGCTGATGTTGTTGTACAGAATGTAAATAACATAGCTCCACATGCACATGACATACCTTTAAAGGAAGTGATTATTCCTTCTGGTGACGCATCTACTCTAAAAGAAATATCTATCGGTAATAAGTAATGGAGATACCGAGAATACATGTTCATGATGATGGTGTTCAAACCATAGGAGCAGATCAGGTATTCAATATAGGAACTAATCAAGTATTCTTAAGAGATATTCCTAGATGGTTAGTTGATCATCCAAAGACTTCAATACCTCAAGCACCACCTGCTACAGTCATTATAGGTAATCCTATTATTGACATGCCTGGTTGCGTTGAGACACATGAGTTTAGTGATAGGAATAATGACATAATTAAAGAAGATGAAGATAATACCTTGGTATTTTGTGATGCACAAATGCCATCATATAATCCAATGGATTATACACCTGACCAATTACAGATGGTCATGGAAGCACCACCACCTCCTGTTGTTAATCCACCACCTGCACCAGAGGTAGATCCACCAGAGGTTCCACCGATACCTAAAGAGGATGAATGTCCTGCACCTAATCAACCTAGAGTTGGTGATTTAACTCAGAATGGAAAGGAGAGAGTTATAGGTCATGAAATTCAAAATGGGCAATGTGTGGTATTGTATGAGGATACTACAGCAGTCGAAAGATTTTTACCTTCTACAAATCAAGCCACAACTACAGCAGCGATAGCAGTGGTAGCTACAGCATCTGCTGCTGCAACACCATTACTATTGAGAGTTATAAAACCTGCAATAAAAAAACTCACTACGACTATACAGAAGAAGTTCGGTAAAGAACCACCTAAGTTAAGTCGTAATGAGTTACAATGTAATGAGTATCGTAAGAAAAAAGGTTTACCTCCTTTCAAACGTCCAAAGAAAAAAGGTAAGAAAAATTAGTGTGGTTTATGATCTTTCATACCATCATGGTTGCCATCACCAGGCATCTTACCATATGCCATATATTCTACCGCTTGTACAGAACCTTCTAATCTTGCTAGTGCTCTCTCGTTTTTTACATACTCATCGTATGCAGGTTTCAACTCAGCATTCCTTGAGGATAGTTGCATAGTTCTTTTAGAGAACCTTTGTAGCAACTGCTCCGCAGTCTCTGTTTTTTTCATAATTTTAATCTAACAATTTTTATTTAGGTCTTCTGCCATACTGCCACCTATGTTAGCACCTTGGTCACCACCAAACATAGCCACCCAGCCAGCAGCAACCCAACCAACAAAGGGGATACTACTAAGAGTAGGAGCAGCACTAGCACCAATACTTGTCCCCACGAGTCTTCCTGTACCTTTTGCTGATCCAACTGCTTCGATACATGCTTCGCTTTTTCGGGCAGCAACTATCTCTTCTGTCTGTGATGCTGTCAAACCAGGTGGTTGATCAATCCAAGATCTCTTGTTAGATACAGCACCTCCCTGATTAGTCTTACCATCTAAGAAGTACTCTTCAGTGATCTGAGTTGTCTCTGTTGCTAGTCCTAAGAAACCACCTTTCTCTTTGATGTCCTTAGTAATTAATGCTGTCTTTGGATCGTTAGCACTATAACTTATCTTGTATCCGTCTTTATCAGCAGATACAACATAAGATGTATAGTCACCTACAGGTATATCCAAGTTAGGTAATGCACTTTTATTGCTAGTGGCGATATATCCTATCATTCCAATATGGGATATACCTAAGATTCCCCCTAGACTTATTCCAATCCACTTGTTCATGGCATTGAAGGCAAGGGAACTGGTGCACCAGTGACATCTGGAAGGGCACTCTCAATGCCACCACCTACAGAAGGCATGATTGCTTCCATTGCTTTTTCTTTCACACTATCAATGATAGCATCCTTTCTGATGAATACATATCCACCTAGTCCTACTACACCAAGTGCTACTGCACCTGAGAAGATAGCGATTCCGTTAATAATTTTTTGCATGATGTTTACTTATCGTTTGGGACAATTTTTACAGGAGCAGATTCAATCCTGATGGTTTGAGCAGGTGCAGTTTCAGATGCCTTAGCAATAAGAAACTCCATATCTTTTTTAGATATGTTAGCACTACCAGGATCACTATCACCTTTCTTCTTCTTGCCTCCTGTTTGAACGCCAAAAGTAGCTAAAGTGCCTGTGAAGACCGAAGCTATAAAAGTTGGATCAATCTTTTCTCCTGCATCATAACCTGGTATTTTGACGTAGTTCAAAGTTAAAATTCCTGCGGACCAGATGAGAACGATCACTCTTATCAGTGTCGCTAGATACATCAGTTGCTCTTCTTTATCATCAACTGCTTCTTTAAGTTTACCTAGAGGACCTTTGGGTTTCTCTTTTACTGCTTCTGCCATGATATTTTATTATCTGTCTACTATATATAGATTTCCTGATATTGACACTCTGTAGTCATCTGTAGTATAAAATGGATTGACTCCGTGATACATTCTGGATGGAAATAGTGCCATCTTCCATTCCCATGATTTATCTAATGGGATATGTTGAGCATCCAGTCCTCCTAAAGGACTATTCCATTGAAACTGAAAAGATGCTGTCTCCTGATTATTACATTCTTTATATCTCTCCTTCTCTTTCTTCATATCATATGGGATTACCACCCAAATAGCAAACGAAAAAATACCAGAATGAATATGTAAAGGATTAAAATCATGTTTCTTTTGATAGTTGACCCATAATTTTTTCAATTCAAAGTCTACCTTCTCAGGATCATGAAGTTCTTCCCCAAAACCCATACTAAGTGTAGTTCCAAACTCTTTAATGTAATTCCAACTTAAATCTTTTGTGAACTCTTTGGTATGTTCCCTTATAGGAAGATGCCAAGATTGTTCAAGATGCCCACCTAAAGTATTGCGAGCATCATCACCTCTTTCATTTATACAAGTTTCTAACTCAGAACGAACTGTATCGGGAACTTCAGCGAAGATCCAACCAGGTGACCTAATCCACTCTGGTCGCCAACGATAGTTATCATTCATTAACTGGTTTCTTTTTACCTATGTTATACTTAGACTCAAGTGTCCAGTCATGCTTTTCTTTATATGCTATCACCTTGATCTGACTCAAAGGTGCTGCATCTTTAACTTCATCTACTTTAACGATCTCTACAAGACCCCAATCAGATAAAAGTTTAATAATTCTATTACGTCTTTGTACATCATTCTCAGATAAATTTGCTCTCTTACCATCAAGTGCAAACAGTTCTTTAAAATGTACTATGTAATACTGCCCTTTCTTATGCAGTATGTGACATGATTGATATAACTTCTTTTCTTTTCTGGATGCTACCCCAATCCTAGTGAGAGTTTCTCTTACCTTTAAGAAATCGTCAGGTTCCTTTAAAGATATCTCCACCATATCATCCTTAGTCCACGGTACTTCAGTAATCATTTCTTACCCCCTTTGTTCAGTTTGTCTTTAATGTAATCAATTTGGTTTGGGGATAGGATCCTAAGTGCTTGTATTGCTTTATCTGTACTATATCCATAGTACCTTTTCACAAGGTCGAGATCATCTATCTTCTTTTTTTTACCCCAAGGAGAAAATCTCCTTTTAGGTCTAACAATATGTATATAAAAATCATATTGCATTTTTGAATCTAGAAATGAATACTGATTCATCTCATTGGCATACATCACAGTATCCATATGATGTGACATACACTTGTTTATTATGTACGCAGGATACTTTGACTTCCATGCAGGATCACTATCTTCATCCATAAGATTATTCTTATTAAGATTGATAGAGTTTAGATAATCCTTTAGTGGATAGCGTTCATCGTATGCCATAATTAGTTAATACAAGTTCCTTACGTTGTTGTTGATCTGTCATATAATCACCTACTGATCTCATTGTGTATGTGTGGTCATACTCATATGCATTCCACCCATGAAATCTATCTTTAATTAAGTTAGAAGAATTGTAAGATACCATCTGATCTCCTATACATGTATTACATACATGAGCAAACTCATCATGATCAAATCCTTTGTGCATACTACCTGACTTACCATACAACTTTGATTTGATTTCATATGGAGGATCTAAGTATGTAAATACCTCTTTACTGTTTGGCATCATATGAACATAACTGAGATGTGTGATAGACCATTTCTGAATCACTTGTTCATAGAACCTAAGTTTTTCTATACCTCTCATTGAGAAATTTGAATCTGATGCTTGAGGAGAAAATGATGAAGACTCAGATAGACCACTGAAACTACATTTATTAATTATATAAAATGAAACAGCAATATGAAAATCTTCTTTTTTACCTTGAGCAAGATAGTCTTTTGCATCATTAAATAAACCTCTTGCTGATGCAGGATCTGGATGTCTTGACTTTAATTGTACAAGTTCATTATATAATTCTATTCCCTCTGTCTGTAAAACTTTCCAGAATGTTGCTAGAGGTGTATATAAATCATTTACCCATATATCTAAGTGAGGGTACATCTGTGACACATACAGAGCAACGCTACCACCACCTAAGAATGGTTCACGAAACTCTTTGTAGTTATTAAAGTCAGGAAAGTATGGTGCCATCTTTTTAACAGCACGAGACTTACCGCCAGGATATCTTAGTGGAGTTTTAAGATACATCGAAATTACACTCCACCATGATTTGAGTTAAACATGCCAATAGGTTAATCTCTTGATCGACAACAAATGCTGCCTTGTATTGATAGTCTGCAATAATTAGAATTGCTGCAGGAATACTAGGAGGTGTCATGATAGAGGAAAGACTATCATATAATGTTCTCATGATAGATTGAGGATCACTATCTATATTTTGTGTGACCCACTTCTTGACATCATTAAACTTCTTTGCTTTTAATGCTGCAACTAGACTATCAATCTTAGCATCCCCCAAAGTAGCAAGGATACCAGTATCAATACTTCCAGTAGACGCATACCTTTGTAATTCATTTAAGGTACGTCTAAAGTCTGGAAAATATTTGTTAACAACTTCAGCAAGAACTTTCTCTGAGAAAGTGACATCTTCAGCAGTAAGGATACCTTTACATCTTGCAAAGAATGATGCTGCAAGTTGTTGTTTAATTTTACCACGAACATTGAAATCTATTACAGTTGTTCTGCTGTGTAGAGGTTCAATGATCTTGTTCTTGAAGTTGCAAGTAAATATAAATCTACAATTTTTCTGGAACTCTTCTATCGATGCACGAAGTAAGAGTTGTACATCTGGTGTAGTGTTGTCTGCCTCAT
>Ga0209348_1000199_pt1 | contig 34443 bp, 44 predicted proteins | sample ETNvirenome_2_30_FD_184065 | JGI IMG/M metagenome (GOLD analysis project Ga0209348, IMG submission 184065) | Marine viral communities from the Pacific Ocean - ETNP_2_30 (SPAdes) (version 2) | ecosystem: Environmental > Aquatic > Marine > Oceanic | place: Pacific Ocean | collected 2013-06-22
GCAACGGTCAAAGGCAAAGCAAGACCCCAACTATCCTGCCGCACCGATGATGGTAGTCCCTATCCCCCTGTGGTCTAAGGAGGAGAGGAGTGCCTATGTCAAGGAGCGGGTCGCACTGCACCAACACGCTGAGTATGAAAGGCTGACTGGCGGTCACATCCCACACTGCTCCAATGAGGAGCGGTGGAAAAAAGACGACTCGTTTGCTGTCAAGAAGAAGGGCAACAAGCGGGCATTACGAGTATTTAACTCTACGGAGGAGGCGGAGCAATTTATGGCAGACCAACAAGGTCTGGAGCTGGAGCATCGTGTCGGTCGTTGTATCAGGTGTGAAGACAACTGGTGCAGGGTTGCAGACTGGTGTGAGCAGTACGAGAACGAGGCATGGTCATGATTCAGACTGATCCCGAGTTCTACCGCAAGGTTGTCGCATTGAATCAGATAACCACGCACAAACTAAAGATAACCGTTAGCGGAGACAGTATTAGGTTTTATATCAGCGACAAGTACGCTGGTGACATGAACTCAGGACTGTTCTTCAAGCTAACGCCCAGTGAGATTCTCAAAACGATAGGAGTATCGAATGAGCACAAAAAAAGCTGGCTCTTCTGAGCCGACTTACGAAAGCGTCTGGAAAACGCTGAGTCAGATAGACTGCTCTCACAAAACAAAAACAAAGAACGGACTGACCTACCTTTCGTGGGCGTGGGCGTGGGGCATCCTGATGGAGCATTACCCAGAAGCCACATATCAGTTCCTCAATGAGGAGTGGGATAGTGAGGGCCGTGCCACTGTGTGGTGTAGCGTCAAGATAGGCGAGCTAGACCGCCTTATGTGGCTTCCCGTGATGGATTACAAGAACAAGGCTATCGTGAAGCCCGACACCAGAGCGGTCTCTGATACTCGTATGCGGTGTCTGACTAAGTGTCTGGCGATGTACGGGCTGGGCCACTATATCTATGCTAACGAAGACCTTCCTGCCAGCAGTGACGCCGTGGAGGAGAAGCCTGCACCCAAGAAATCACCCGCCAAAAAGGCTACGCCCAAAAAGGCTGATAACGTCACGCCTATAAAAGTTCTACCCAACCACATTGGCGACTCTGGTGAGGCTTCTAATGTGGTGGACTTTATGTGCAGTACTGCTGATAGGTTTTCTGGATCGACAGAAGAAGAGCTGATTGAGTGGTGGTTAGAGGACGAGAACAAGCGAGTAGCAGACCTTCTGGATCAGGGATACCCAGAACATTACAAGCAACTCATGGCGCATTTGTCTGCGCTTAGAGCATCATTAAAGGAGAAGAGTAACGATGAGTAAGTACCACAAAACCGATGGCGGTCTATGGCCTAACAAGGACAAAGCCAAGCCAACCCACCCCGACATGAAGGGCAATATAGGCATCAGCTCTGAGCAGATGAAGGGCTTGATCGCAATGCACAATGAAGGCAAGGAACCCAAGATTCAGATTGCCTCATGGAACCGCAGAGCAAAGGACACTGGGCAGGAGTACCAGTACGTCACGGCTGAGGTGTTCTGGGATGCAGAGGCACAAGCGGCTCCCCCGCCCCCGCCCAAGCCCCAGCCAATTGAGCTTGAAGAAGACCCCATTCCGTTTTGATCAGGTCTAAAAAACTGCTGGATGCGGCGAAGGATCAGTCTTGCGTCAACTGCGGTGTCAGGGATGGCACCGTGGTTGCGGCACACTACACCGGCCTACGCGCACACCTGCTTGGCAAGGGTACAGGACACAAGCCGCATGACTTGGTTATTGCTGATCTTTGCCACAAGTGCCATTACCAGTTCGATGTAGGCGGCGGTGGCGCAACCTTTGAGAAGAAGATCGACAAGTCAGAGCAATTTCTGTTCAACGTAGTCAAAACATTGATACGCCGTATTGATCAGGGCGTCATCACAATAGAAGGAATGAAGGATGAGTAATGGAGATACATCTACCAAAGAGCAAAGCGGTCAAGCGAATGCGAGTGCTTCAGTCTCTGTGTCAGGAGTTTCCGCAGGTGGCACCACAAATACTGGAGGTCAATCTTCAGTCGAAACATGGAGTTACTCTGGAGGTAAAGCCCCTGCGAACTCACCGCTCCAGACCGCAAGAAAACTATTATCGCAAGTGGTGCAATGGTTTCGCAAAGTTCTGCGGATTGACCCCTGACGAGATGCACAACGAGCTTCTCTGTCAGTGCTATGGCTCAGAAGAGATCGGCACTAAATTTGGGGTGGTTCGTCGCCCAGCCAAGCGTAGCAATGATGCTACCCGTGGTGACTACTCCGAGCTTATTGAGACGCTGTGCAGGGTGGCGGCACAGATGGGCTATGACGTACCGCCGCCAAAGGTCGAGCGTGAGTAGGTCTTGGCGCACCCGCGAAGACTATTTGGTTTGGTTGGACGCGGAGTGTACCTATCCAGTCACAGAGCCGGAATGCAACGGCGTTGGCTTTGAGCCAAGCCTTTCTCACTCCTTTGGAGAGCTAGTTGGCCCCGAAAAGCAACTGGTAAAAGAAGAATTCGGAGCCACAGCAGAAGGCGACTGGTATGACATTGAGTCCAACACAATCATAAACGAGAGCCACGAGCGTTATGGCAACGAAGAGACAGGTTGGCAATTACTCAAAGCGCAGAAGATTAAACGGTACGTCCAATATCAAACAGTTGATGAGCCTGTAAATTACAGGTTCAGGGAGAACCAGAATGACAAAACTGACACTTGAGCTAGAAGGCGAAGCCTACGCAGACGGCCTTGCTACTGCCGACAAGTTTCTGGCACTGATTCAGGAGCGACTGACCAGAATTGAAGAGCTGGTCGAGACAAACCTTGACGCTGTAGAGAATCTTGCGGCGGCGATTGAATCGCTAGAGAACGCTAAAAAAGCACTGAGCGATGCTGGTCAGGCTGAGTAAGCAAGACGCTCACGCATCAGAGCTGATGGGCGCAGACACTGTGAAACTGTGCGAGATGCAGGGCTTCCCTCCGAGATTGGAAAACGAACAGCAGTCTCGCGTTGAGGCAAATATCTATGGGTTTAAGGCGGAGTTTGCTGTTGCTAGAGTGCTGGGTGTCGATCCGCCGACAGTCAATGTCTTGACAGATGGCGGCATTGATCTCTGGTTTGACGATATATCAATCGACGTTAAGTTTACTAACCGCGACGGTGGCCCTTTGATATTCGATAATCAGCAGAGGTTTAAGGCAGACTGCGCTGTGCTGGTCAGCAAGACAGACGATCCCGTCGCCATGCGGATATGGGGTGCGATAGGGAAAAAGACTTTTGTTGCTCACGCCAAAACGCATGACTTCGGCTATGGAGAAAGACTGGTAATGGAAGCTAGTGAACTAAGGCCGATAGAGTGGTTGTGGCGTCATTTGACAGAGAGGAGGTTTGCATGACAAGCAACCTTCCCGAGTATGTATTGCCACTTGTCTGTGTGTTTTGTTACTCGCTGTGGTGCGTTTTGTCGGCAGATGAAGGTGTCATTTTTGGGACAATGTTCACGTTTGTGACATGGTGAGTAAAGATATATGCTGATAAACTTGAGTTTCGCCCACCAACAGGAGTCTGTGATGTTAAAATACCTTGCCGCCATTGTCACACTGATGATCTCTTCGGCCTTGTATGGCCAAACCGTGATCTACTACGAGGATGGCTCTGTTTACACTGTCCAGCCCAATGAAAAAGTTTTTGTTGAAACAACCAGTGAGTTGTACACCAAAAAAGATTATTACAACGGTGACGTTTATTTTGAACAAGCGGCTCCTAGCGATAAGGTTGACTACGAAGAGCAACCTTATGAGGGGATGGAAAAAGGCTCAGAAGAGTGGTGTGAAGAGTACGCGCCGTTCTTGTGGACAAACGGTTACACGTTTGATGACCAAATTTACATTCGTTATTGCACAGACTGATTAAGCTATACGGCCTTCTGCGCGGTGATGTTCCACGTTTATTAGGTGCTGGTTGATAACATCTTCCTTGCTCTGACCGTGGTACGGAACCGCGAGAAGCTCATCGACTAAAATATCGTTGAGGCTTTTTGCCTGATAACCTTCAGTATCGGGCGCTTCTAGTAGATATAGTTCAGCTAGTATGCGTCCGAATTTACCCCGCCCGTCTAAGTGCGTCCTGATCAGTAGCTCCGAACCCTCTGGCACCATGTGCTTGACGTAATTCTTTGCGAGAATGCCAAGAGCCTTCAGTTCTGGCGTTCCTCCCCGAGTTTCGCTCGTATCTATACCGTATAGCCTAACCGATTGTTTACTCAGGAGAATGTCAAATCCAACGTCTATCGTCAGGATAATAGAATCGCCGTCCACTACGCGCTCACAAGTAGCCCTGTACAGCCAGTCCATCTTCATTTGGCTTTACCTACTCTGTCGCTGTATCTGGAATTAAACCTGTTCATCGTGTCATCGATGCGCTTTTGTATCACCTGTTCTCTTTCAGCCAGCTCTATGGCCCTGCTGGGGGTTGCGTTTTCCATCTGCGCCCGTATTTGCTTCTGCGCCTTCCTCAGCGCCCTGAGCCGCTTTTCAGTCGCCTTTAAAACGGGCAACATCCTGATATATTCGTTGTTTTCGCGCCTATACTTTGCCCTCTCTGAGCCAGTAAGCACATCGTTAGCTTGGCGGTCTTTTTGCTGTAGCGTTTGCCTGCGCTCGTAGTACTTCTCAGTGTTAGCACCCTCGGTTATCTCACCGTAGACCCGCCTGACAAAAGGAATATCTTTTAATTCTGGGTCTCTGGTTGGGTCAATAATCGCCTCTGGCAACTTGAAGAAGGTTCTTTCCGCAAATGAGCCAGCGCCACCAAGGATAAACCCAGTAAGATAGCTGAACGCGGTGGGAGGCATTTCTATAAATCCCGGCTCAGACTCATTTCCTCCGGTTAGCTCACTCATACCCTCTGAGAGCGTCTTCCATATCTGAGAGGTGCTTCTAAACGATCTGCGGGATAGTGGCTCTTGTGCACCACCGAAAGGATTGTCTGGTGGGTATATCGGTGAGCCGAAGTAGTTTTCATTCAGCATCAGTTCCGCCAACGGCTTGCCAACTTGCGGCACAATCGTTTTCCCTATGGAGCCTAAGAATGTCTCACTAGAAGATGTACCCAGAGGGTTGAATGACCCCAAAAACACATTGGTAGCTCTAACTGCCGCTTTCTCTGGAGATATATTGCCATTTGCCACCAAATAAGTATTTTCACCTATATTGTGAAAAACATTGTAGCCATAAGGTAACGGTATCGTTGAGTACTTCTTGGAGTCTCCTCCCCACAGTGCTGTTGGAATAATTAGGTTTCTGTCCCTGATGTACTCCGGTATTTTTTCGTACTCATCCTCGCCCAGAATTGACTGAGCTATGGCGGTGGTTAACGCACCAAAGCCCATTATTCCGCCAACCATGCCTTGCTTAAATCTTGACGAGTCCTTACTAAACACATTCAGGCCGCGCACTGTGTTGACGGTGCCCTGCACGGATGCGTTGAAGAATAGATACAAGCCATTTAGCAACTGACCTGAATTACCCTTGCGGTTAAAGTTTACAGTCAGGTTTTTAGCAAGCGTTGCGGCCTCTTGGACGGCTTCGTTTCTGGGTATCCCCTTCTCAATCATGGCATCTCTTGCCGCCACAAAGGTTGAAAGCCTGATCCCGTTTTCTACTGCTGAATTGTAGTCGTCAATAAAATCTAATGTCGCTCTAAGTCCCTGCTTCGCATTACCGGCAAAGGTGCCGCTTGCCATCTCCATCATGGACTGAATGTTCTTTTTCTGATCCTCTGGGTCTTTGGAATGGAACCAGTCTGTTTTTGCGCCGGTCTTTATAAACTCGTTAAAGTCTCTGGCGTCTTCAGCAGACAGCTTGCTGGGGTCTCTCATGCCCCTATAAAACACACCTATAGAGGGGATCGTTCTTTTCAGAACCTTAGAGATAATTCCTTTTGCATCTACTGCCTTGCCGCCAACCATTGACTGTTCAGCAAGAATGTTCATCACCGCTGTTTCTACATCTCGCGGGAAGTTACCCATAACAAATTCTGGGTTGAGACTTGTATTGACGTAAGACATAAACCGGGTGATGCCATTGAGACGCTCAATTATCCGCTTGGTGGTTTGTGCGTCTAGATTTAGGACGGCCTTCTGCAAATCTGGGTTTTTGAAGTCAACGAAATACTGTACGCCGTCAACCTTGACGCCAAGAAGCCCTTGCCCAGTGGGGTTCATTATCGGGTCTTTTATAACCCTCACCTTTTTCACCCAGTTCTTTTTGTCAGTCTCACCTGATATGTCAGTTTTTCTTTCGCCATACCTGCTCGCGTCAGGGCCAACGTAGGTGTATGACGTATCAAAGGCTCGCCTGTAGCGAGGATCGTCTGGGCTAACCAGCTCCCACACCTCGTCATTTGGGTTCTGCTCGATAAGGTCAACGAGTCGCTTACCAAATGATGTGTTCTTTACAGCTCTAGCCGTCTGAGTGCCGCGCTCAGAAACAATCGTCGCAAAGGGCGATATTGCTTCTGTGCCGCGCCCCATCATGCGCTTTACCTCTTTACCGACCACGCTCAAGCTACCACCAGAACCAGCCGTTCTCGCATCGCTCTCTGCGGCAATGTCTTCTTCCTGAGATATGCCTCTCAAAGGGGTGTAATACTTGAAGTATCCGTCTAGGAGCGCCCTTTCTTGCTCTGTGATCAAGCCACCCTTTTGGCTAATAGCCAGCGTGGTGCTGTTCATCTTATCTATCTTACCCGCCAAAGCAGACATGACCTTGCTTCTGTCGTTGCCGCCAACCCACTCGCCCTTAGCGTCATTCCATGTCATGCCGTAATCGGCAAGCATCTTTCTTTTGACATAAGCATCTGTCAGCTCAACACGGTTCCATTTACCCGACCCAGCATCTGGCATCGACGGATTTATCTTTCTGACTCTCGCATTTCTTTCTATCGCGTGGCGCAAAACAAGAAACTCGTCCATTTGATCAAGAGTGACCTCTTTTTCTGTCATCTCCTCCAACAATGGTTTCAGCTCTTTCTCGGTAAAGCTCCTGTCAAAAGCGGCTATCTTCCCCGCCAGCGTCTCTTCGCCAATGTACGCACTTTCGGATGCCCTGAGTCGGGGTAATCCCGCCGCCGCTCGGGCCGCGTTGATGGAGTCTTCTATTGCCTTGAGGTCAATTAACTTGTCTTGTACCTCAAATAAAACTTTTTTAAGAAAGGATTTAGGTGGTGGGGTTGTGAAGGAGGTGTATGCTCCGTTTTGATCGGCAAAGCCAGAGTTAATTGAGTTCGCCATTGGGCCAGCTCTAAGCGTTGCCATGCCAATATCGTCAGGCTTATTATCAGCGGCATACTCAATGACGCCATCCAACTGGTCTTGGCTTGAATTAATTACGTTCCTGTCTGCGGTTTTTCTGCCGAAAGTAATCCTGTTGAACATCAAACTATCCAGCTCGGCGTCCTGCATTAATGCGTCAACTTCGACAGGAGATCGCCTAGCCTCACCTTGCTCTGCAAGTGTTCTAGCAGACCTTTCCGTAAACTCTGGGTCATCTGTCTCGATAACAGTTCTGCCTGTCGGCGTATCAACAGTTGCTGAATAGAGCGCATCACCCTCGTCGGTGCGAACCTGAATGCCGTCAACTACCCCCCTTCTATCAATAAACCGGCCTGTGCCCCTCTCAAGACGGTATAGCGTCCTAACAACGCCTCGCTCCCGCTCTCCTATGCGCCCTGCCTCAAGGTCATTCATAAACTGCGTAAACGAGGTGTAGTCTGGATCAACCTCTGTCGCTGTGCTGACAAGACCCTTGAAGAACTTAACTATCTTGTTGATGATTGATCTTGGTTTACCTGCCAACTTTGCGGGTTTATTGTCAATTATAATGCGGCCTGTCACCGCATCTCTGATCATCTCAGCAATAGCCTCTTCTGAAACAGCGACAGGGTTAAGGCTTTTTTCTGGATTGTTTGGGTCTGTATAGGTCTGCGTTGCCCACTCAAGGTACGTCTGATCTGTGTCAACCTTTTTGTATCTTGTAGACAGCCGCTCAAGAAGCTGAAGCTCTGACTGGGTGATGAGGTCAATCTCTCTGAGTGCGTGTACAACCTCATGATTTAGAACATCAACAACCGCCGCCTCTATGTTATCGGCCTTTGGCGACTGAGCCATGATCGCATCAACTGCAACCTGAACTACCTTAGCCCCATCTATCGAATATCCGCCTTGAGACTGAACATCTAACTCTCTTTCGGCGTCCGCAAGACCCTTGAAGTAGACATTCCCATCTACATCTCTCTCGACATTATTTATCAGGTTGGTAACAACAGGCGTTACTTCAGTAAGACCAAGCTGTTTTAGTCTCTTCTCCATCGCTCTCTGGAGCATCCCTTTCGTTGCCGCGTCCATACCTTCTGGTGTGGTGGGGGATGGGAGCGCAAGAGCCTCGCCCTCCACCTGCTCCTCTACAACGGGAGCTGGCTCTTTCTTGGGGCGTAGCTTGAAGAGGGGGATGTTGGTGGGAGAGCTAAATCGGGGGAGCTGTCTTAGCTTTTGATAGAACAACTGACGCTCTGAGGCAGTGAGATCACTGACCGACTGATCTCTTCTCAGCTTTCTGCCAGTAAACCTTGCCGCCAGATTTTTTATTTCTGGCGAGTTGAGGGGGGATGAGATGTTCTTCCTGTCTAGTATCTCTTGTATCTTATCGACACCAAACTCTGGGTCGCCCATCAGCTCTTTGCTGGGAATATAACTGCCGCCCTTGCGACTGTTGGCGTCTCTTGCAAACTCAAATGCTTCTGCGGCAGAGGCAAACTGAACCCGCTTGCGAGCAGGCTTACCCGCCTCTCTGGCGGCCTGTCTTTCTGCGGCTGTGCTTGGCCTGTCAAATATCAGATCGCCTGAAGGCTCAAGCCTGCCATCAACATTCAGGCTCATAGGCTGTACAGCAAACTTACCGTTTACCTGATTGGGAAGTGCCGCATAGGTGTCAACACGGAACGCACCCGCCTCATACTCTGCGAGCCTGCCAACATCCTTGCCTATCTCTCTGCGAATCTCGCTGATGGCAAATCTATTACTAGGCACTTTGCCTTCTTTGATTCGCCGCACATTGATGCGTTGAGAGATGGTTTGCTTTTTTCGGGGGATGTTAGCTTCGATAACCTTTTCTGCGGAAAGCTGGGGAGTAAAGCCTTTTTCAACGGTGGTGCCACCGGCATAATCTGCGGCTTCTGAGGTGTATGACAGAGACTCTGGGCCAAGTGCTATGCGGCCCACTCTTTGCAAGGTGCTGACTTGCTCTGGCGAGTAATCTTCTTTGGAGTCAGCTATTACTGATCGGTTGCTTTGAAATATGTTTTCTTCGACGGTCTGGCCGTTGAGAGCCGCAACGGCTGGCTGTAGCTTCAACCTCATCCCTTCTGGAACAGGGCGCCCATAGGTGTTGCCGTTACCGTCTTTGATGGCAACCATTCCGGGCTGACCATCTATGTCCTCTTCTATGTAAAACTCTGCCTCGACAGGAAAGCTATCGCCCATTTTCTGGACAACGGTTCTCGCCATGCCTTTGTATGAATCTGCGGTAGGCACCCGCTGGTTGTATCCTCTGATCAGATCGCGTTCTTCTCGGCTAAGGTCTTCGCCTGCGCGATCCTTCTCCATAGCCATCACTTCTTGTCTAGTCGGCTCTACGATGATGCCGCTAATATCAAGAAGCTCTGGGAGAATAACTGGTTCTTGTGTGGGGGCTGGGCCGACTGAGGCTAGTTGCGAGGCTCTTTCTCTTCTCGCCGCCTCTGCGTTTTCTATGTTTTCACGAAGTATGGTCTCTTCTGCTATACGCTCTTCTCGCAACGGCTCAACGGGGTCTTCCTCTGTGTCAGATAAACCTCGTCTTCTGCGTGTAGCAAGATTAATACCGACATCAAACAATGCGCCAGCCGTGCCGCCAGCCACAATGTCCACAGCGAGAGAGTCACCGATTTCTATGTCAGGATTGATGTACTCTTTGAGAACAGCGTCTGAGGCAATCCCAGCAAGGGCTTCCTGTGCCGCTTCCTCTGTTCCTTGTATTGCCGCACTTCTAATGTAATCGCCCAGCTTCTCTACCGCTTTGGGATTTTTTGCCGCCGATCCGGTAATTCGGCGCATAACTTTAAACGCTGGGCCAATAAACGGTAGTCCTTCTGACGCACCTATCGCCGCAAGTCTCGTTGATGCGGCCTCGTAGTCCTCATCGTTTACAATCCTGCCGCTTTCAATCTGCCGTGCAGTCTCTTCCATGCCTGACGCGACATTAGAGCCAGCACCCAGCAACATGCCTGTTCCTGCGCCGATGATGCCGCCCAGAAGTGTGCCTACACCGGGAACAAAACTACCTATTGCCGCACCAGTAACTGCCGCGCCGCCAAAGCCAAGCACAGAACCCGTCACATCTGCGGCTAACCCAAGCGTGGAATCATCGTATTCTTCGTCGTAACCAAGGCCGGTTCTGACGCTTTCTTCGATGGCTCGATTGCGCTCTACAAGCTCCTCATCTTCTTCAAAGCCATCTCTAAAAAGGGACTGTAGACCAGCGGGGGCTTGACCTAAAATACGAGCGGCAGAGCCAACTGTTCTTTGCCCGAACTCTGTTATGTCATCGAAAAGGCCGGTCTCTTCTTCCTCTACAGTGGGTTCAGAAACAACCTGCGGTCTTTCTTCTGGCTCCTCAAACTTCAGATACTGGTAGTTTGCAAACGAAAATATCTCTTCCTGAGTAGCTCCTTCTGGGTGAGATATCTGAAAAATCCTGCCATCCGGAACGCGAACATCTGATACGGGCATAAACTACACCTATTGCTGGCCTACAAGCTCAAAACCCTCATAGGATTTGCGTTCTGCAAGACCCCTCGCAATCTCATCCATGTACTTCTTGGCCTGTCCCTTCAGGGTGTTGATATAGGTCTGAATTTCTAATATCTGCTCATCGGTGCCAGTCGTGGCTAATAACTGAAGCTCGTCATTTGCTTCCTGAATTAAGTTATTCACGCCGGTCAAAAGTGCCCTGCGGCTAATGCCTTCTGCCGCCTCTATATCGGCAGATAGTTTAGCCGCCTTATATCCAACATCAGTTTTAAATTGTTCGCGCTTGAGCTTCATGCCTTCATCATAGCGCCTTGCCTCTTCCTCTCTGCGGAGGTCTTCTCTACCTGCTTCGTACTGCGCGAGCCTGCGCTTCATATCCAAATCTCTAGCATCCTGAGTGCCTGCTGTTGCGGCTTGCCCAGCGGCGGCTATCCCTTTGGAGACATCACCGCCTGCAATGCCAGCGCCAAGTTGTATCAGCGCGTTGGACATGGCCTGTCGTCTTGAGTCTGCAATCAGGTCTGAGAAGTCAAGAGCGGGGTTGTTTGCAGGGTTGCTTCTGTCATTTCCGGGCTGTTTTGAAAGCGTCTCAACAACCTCTGCCTCTAGGGTAGGCTCTCCTTTTGACTTTTCTAAATCTGTAGGTGCTTCCTTCTTGGCGTTTTGCTCTCTTAAAAACTCTAAGCTAAACGGCCCTTTATAGGGCGGCGTATCCAGCACCACAGGTTCAAGCCCCGGAAGAGTCGTGTAATCAGTGTACTCTGGCAAGTCAGTAAAGGGGGTCTCAACACTCTGCGTTTGTGCTTTGCTTTGCCCCTGTACAGACGCATCACCTTTCTGAACGTCAACTACGTCTTCATCCCTGAGACTTCTTCTTGTCCCCCTTCCAGTCCCAACCGAAAAGTCTGGAAGGTCAAAATCAAACATACCGCCCAAGGCGTCAACAATTCCGCCAAAACCGCCACTGCGAGGCGCTCTTTCTGTGACCATCCCAGCTACCGCATCGTCAATGTCTTGTGAGGTTATGGACGGGCTAAGACTGTCTCTTTTAGCTTGATTGTATTCTGCAACACCAGATGCAATACCGGATGCAAAGTCACCAAAACCACCCGCATCAAACGGTCTACCACCTGCGCCCCTCTGAGGCGATGTCGATAGCTCTGGTATACCAATATCCTTGGCGAGCAGTTGGTAGTTCGGCATGTTCATGGCTGAATCAAAAGCAAAGTTTTCGACAAAGTCTCCGGCAACGTCTCGCGCACCACGCATCGCGTCAACACCTCGTTGACCGGCATCACGCATCGCGTCAACACCTCGTTGACCGGCATCTTGAAATTGACCGCCAAGATCGCTCAATCCCTGCCTTAGCTCGCTCATGTTCGGGAGGACATCACCTCTGCCAACCATTGAGTAGTCCGGCATGTTCATCTGTGCGCTTATCTTTAACTGCTCAAGAGCCTCCTCCACGGAGATACCAGCAACCTCTGCCATCACCTTGGCTCTTTGAATCAGCGGGTCAATGTATTCCCTCTGCACACCATAAAGTGCGTCTGCTCCGGGCATACTACCGCCGGGAGCCATCTTCACAATTCCACCCTCAGCCATCATCTGAGGCGGCATAACTTGCTCTACCCCCTGTGGAGGCATTTGAGGAGGAGGCATCTGAGGCATTCTCTGAGGCATCTGCGGAGCCATAGCCATTTGGGGCGGCATCGCGCCCATAATCCCCATACCAGCCTCACCCACGATGCGGTCTTTAACAGTGCCTTCTTGTGGTTGCTCCTTTTGGAATCGCTTACGCAGGTCAGATCGGCGCTGTATCTCAGACACAACCAGAAACTGCGGCACCTGACCGCTAGGCATCTGAGCTTCCTGCATTAGCGCCTGATCAGGAAGTCCCTTAATAACGTCTTCTTGCTCAAGAATGTTCATCCTGTCTGCGGCCCCCTAAATGCGTTGTACAGCCCAGCCGCCGCTATCCCTGTACCCAGCAACTGTTGCATGGTGGACGGTTGCATGCCAAATGATGACTGTGTTTGTCCGGGCTGTATAGGCGCTCCTTGTAGCATCGCACTATAAAAGCCAAGTTGCTCTTGCGGGAAGGCTCTTTGTCTCAGGAAGTCCTGATAACCAATATCCATGCCTGCCTGACGGAGCCTGCGCTCTGCCTCTCCAGCGGCCTGCATATTGCGGAGTCTTTCGATTTCCATTCTCTGGCGCTGGCTTGCGTAGTCACCCAGCATTCCAGCCGCCTGTAGGCGCTGTGCGTCTCCTGACAGCAAGTTTCCGTATGCCGCCTGACCTAGCTGAGCGGCCTGCTGTGCATACGCCCTGTCTTGACCAAGAGCCTGCTGTGCCTGACCAAATGCCTGTTGCATCCCCGCGCCATATATATCACCAAGCTGGCGCTCTAAATTGCGCTGACGCTCTGCCTGCATGATGCCTTCGCGGTATCCGCCCAGACTGCCCTGACCAGCCGCCTGTAAACCAAAGTCACGACCCATAATGTCGGACTGGCGGCGGGTTTCCCGCATCTGGTTATCCAGAACAAGTTGCTGATACGGATTCATGTAGGACGCCATCGCGTAGGGGTCAGCCATCGACGGCATTTCTTGCGCTCGACGAGTTGTCTCCAGCATGGTGCCTGCATAGGGGCTACCCATGCCGACGGTGGCGGCAATGTTGCCAGCTACATCAAGCTCTGGAGATGTTCCAGAAACGCCCATCTCCGTAAACCGCGACATGGCCTCCTGCTCAGCAGGAGTAAAATACGCCATACGCGCCGCAGGGTACGGGGTATATTCTTCCGCAGACTCATAGCCAACGCGAGCCAAAAGGTCTTTGTAATATGGCTCTGCGTACTCTGGTAGGTTTGAAACTATCTGTGTAGTTTCTGTTGGAGCAGAACTGCCGCCACCTTTAGCCATTTTTTATGCCCTTCTCATAGAATGCCGCCGACTTCTCAAAGCCGTCAGCCTGTAGATATTTCCAAAAACCAAACCTTGCCACGCCCTCAATCCCGTCACAGCCCATATCTAGGCCATATCGGGTAATTTGCTCAAGCAACAGGTTGTACCAAGAATCAAAATCTTCGCCGCCAAGGAAGTGCATAGACAACACTCGCTTGGCAGGATATTGCGTTATCTCTGTAGTAAGACAGCCCCAAATCTTTTGATCGTCGTCAAAGGCTATCCAAAGTTGTGTGCTACCCATGGTCACTGCGGCGCACAGGTGCTCCATCGTCCAGCGCCCGTTGCACCTCTCGACGGCGGGTTCTAGGTAATGACGTACATCATTCCATGCCGAATGGGCGTGTTCCAACGGAACTAGACTAATGTTCATACTGGCATGACTTTCCTTTCGTCGATTGGAGGAGCCTGCCTCGTTGTGCCGTTACGTTCGATACGAACCTTATCCATCATCTCATCTAGTCTTTTTGCTCCAGCGTCAGAGCTTCCTTCGCCAAGACCAGACACTACATCCGCAGGAACAATAAACTCTCCGGGCGATACAGCGACAGGCTGATCACTGCCTATCATACCCTGCACCGCGTCATCCATCCCACTGCCATTTCCGCGAACCATACCCTCTGTCTGAGCATTTGGAACGACAGACTCAAGGATCATTTGTCTAACCTGACGAAACATATCGGGACCATACCTGTCAACAAACATATTGATGATCGGGTCGGGGTTTTCTGTCTGACCCAGAACGGCCATGGCCAGCATCGACATCTCTTGCTCGCTAGGCATCGCCTGCTGGGTAAACTCAGTGGGAACCCGAGCTATCCCGCCATCAGGGACGGTTCCCTGCATCATGGAGGTGCGGATGGGTATATCGCTACCCTCCGCCACGCCCCCTTCAGCCATAAAACTGCCGACACCAGCAAGACCGCCCGGCACCAAGCTAGATAGGAACTTAGCTGTCTCCGGATCAAATGTTTGCAAGTATTCCTGCATCTGAGCTTGTTGCTCTGAAGTTAAGCCTGACACAAAATCAGGCACATCTTCCTTCTCTGGCTTTGCCGTCGCCTGACTAAACTCTTCGTTGGTTACAACGCCATCACCATCTAGGTCGTAGCCTTTTGACCTTGCAAATTGCTGATTGGCTATAGCCTCCTGCAAAGACATGCCGCGATCCATCAACTCCGTAAATCTATTTCTTTGGTCCATATTAAACGGGGCTAATGGCGCGTACTGCCTAAACATATTCTGTTGCGGTGTAGACAGTGTGGAGCCTTCAGAGGCCAAACCCATCACTATCTCCTCGTCGAGGGGGCCGGGGTCGAGCTTTTCTAGTGTCCGGCGATACTCATTCATTTGAGCGTTAGACTGAGGTGCTTGCAGGATGGGGTCAAAGTATTGACTGCGAGATATGACGCCTTGCCTCGTCGGCCTGTAACTTCTGTCAGGGACATCAGGGGTGCCGACTACATTGCCGCTTGGATCGCGGGCTAGACTCTGGAAGTAATCAAACTCCGGCTCAAAGCCGGGCATATAATCGCGTGGTGGAGCTACAACATCAGGGCCGCGCAGTCTTTGCTGTACGGTGACGGGATCAACTCCGCCATACCCTCTAGCGCCACCCATAAAGCGAGCAATGTCTCTAGCCGCTCCAAGGCCCGCGTACTGCCTTGCATAAGGGTTTTCGTCCTGATCGCCTGAAGATGCTCTACCACCCGCTTCCATGCCGCGAACCTGACCACCTCCAGCCATGCCGCTGTAAAGGCTCTGTATCGCTTGCTGTGCGTTAATAGAGCTTCCTGTAATCGGCTGTTCTATGCTACGCATGGCTTCCTGAGCATTCATATACATAGGCGACGGTGTACGATAGCTCATCTCTGATCTTTCGGCTGACAAGCCAGTGGGTATTCCGGGCTGTGCCATCGCGTAGCCACGCTGGAGGTCGTCAAAAGCCTCTTTCCGGTCTGCCTCTGCCTCTCCCAGCCGCGCCCTCTCCTGTCTGGCAAACTGCTCTTGCATCTTATCTTGCTCTACCATGCCAGCAGTAATACCCGCCCCGGCTAGATTGCCAGTAAAACCAAGGTTTTGGCTTATGCCTTCGCCAATGCCGGTGCCTGACTTGAGGGCGTCAGGAACACTAGCGCGTATACTCTCTACTGTTTCACCAAAACCCCCGAGAGAGGAGCCGGGAACTGCTGATGCTGTAGACTCAGCAATACTAGTTGGGACAGAAGGAAGGTTGGGAAGTTGTTCAGAAACCTGTGACAGGTTTTCAATCATGCCTGTATTTTCTATGCCAGTTGCTTTTGTTATTTCCGTGCCAAGCTCACTAGGAATTGCATCGCCAACACCAACCGCCTCTCCAAGACCAGCACCAAAGCCTGCTGTCAGGCCAGACAGAATGCCGCGCTTGAGATCGCCTGTTACAGCCGCCGTTCCTGCGCCTACAAGAGCGCCTGTGCCTAACGCACCAAGACCTAAGCCCTTTGCCGCAAACCCTAAAAGAAATGGCAGGAAGGCTTCTGGCTGTCCTGTAACAGGATTTGTAGTGAGTCTGCCGCCGGGAACCAGAGAGGCTATCCCTGCCACTTCAGCGGGGTTCATGTGGACAAGCATGGAGTCGCCATAACGACCATACCTCGCCATCTCGTCCATCATTGGTTTTGCTGGGTATCTATTCATCAGCTTGTCTCTACACCGAACATGTTAAAGCTAAGGCCAGTGCTACTTGCGTACACCTTGACCACATCGCTTTGATTGAGTGTCAGTCCTAACACAGCAGAAAATGTATCTGTAGCTGAGACTGATTTATCATAATAAATAAACTGTTTGTTGTCTGCTCCTGCGCCTGCAACATGGACACTTAGTCTAAATGTCAGTGCGCCAGAAGTGCGGTTGCATACATTGATAGAACTAACGGTGGTCTGATTTAGGTTAGGCACCGTGTACAACGTAGTTGTTGTCGTGGCGGACGGGTCAAGCTGACCAAGAACCTTGATGACATCAGCCATTGCCTGCACCCATCAGCAAGAACTGAAACCGGCGCAGGGCCAGTGACGAATCCTTGTTTGTCTTGTTTGTGTTGCCTTCTACAGTTGACGATATATCTTGTAGCGACTGCTCTATCGATCTTCTGGCAACCTGCTCATTTTCCCGCTCGTACTCTGCGCTGGCTACTGGCAGTGTCGTGTATTTAGGCATAAGTGTCTATTGCCCTACCTTTCGTGGCATCAGTGGAGGGGGTGGTATCAACGGATGTGGGCTGGAATCTGACCTTCGCCGCATCCAGAGGCTGTTGAGAATTGCTCAAAGTGGTGGGATCCATAGCAGGATTAGCCGCACCCGCCACGATACCCGTAGGCTTCTGCATCATGTTGGGCCACCTAATGCCGCCCACCTGTAAAGGGTCACTAGCCATATACTATCCTATCGGCGTCCATCCGTTCTAACATCAAATCGTAAATCACCTAACGTCCAGCCATAACCTGAGCCATTGCTGGATATTTTAATAATCATCTCCCGAGTTCTGGCCCTGAGATGGAACTGGCCCGTGGTGCTCTCTATGGTGGCTGTGTCCAAAAGGGTCTCGCTACTCAGCGGAAAGTCCCTGCCCTTGACCTCAAGGGACAGGTCAACAGCCGCAGAGTTGCCCCTAAAGGTAAAGTCAGGTATCACCCGCCGAACCGCCGCAAACTGCTCGCCATCACCCAAGCCAATGCCGCCAGAGGCAACAAACGCATTTAGAGGCTCGCCGTCAGCCGTGTGGCCGATCTCATGTGTGTAAAGATAGTTGTCGCTAGTCAGGCTGTTTGACGCGGCAAGCGGGAACTCTTTGGTCGGCGCATGGATAAACGCACCACGATCCAGTGTGCCTATAGACCAATTGTCTTCTTGGTAGTTGTATGTGACATAGTTCGTGATGTCTGCGCTTGGGGTTCCCACTGGGTAATACCAAGTTACCTCTGAGTCATCAGGGTTTGTTGTAGCGTATATCTTAAATCTCTGCTGGAACTGAAGATTGGAAAAGACATGGTCCAACACGGAGCAGGGCAGTCTTTGCACCGAGCCGCGATAAACATAGAACCCCTCCCTATCCATGAAAAACACAGAGTCAGCCGCCGCAACCCCAGCCTTGGGCGAGATCATGCTAACGTTCTCTGCTACCGGAGAGAATGAGTAAATAAACGGAGCGCCGACAAAGCGCATGGCTTGAATGCCTACATCCGTAAATACTAGTATTTCCTGACGAGTCTTGATCGCCCCGACAATCGTTGTCCCTGTAGAGATAACCTGACCGCCAGCACTATTCGTTGCTGTTGGCGTCCAATCTACCGCGTTCTCTTGGTCAGACCAGCGAATGAACAGCGGGTCTAGGGTTGACGACCCAATCGGGTTGCATCCAAAACAAATAACGTGCCTGTCAATGTCAGACACCATGACTTGAAGCGCCTCAACGGGAGTGTCAGATGCACCACCCAAGCTGGACAGGGCCACCGCTCTGGTTGTCAGACCACTGCTCTCATCCCAGAAATAAACAGAGCTACCTCTAGGGTTGAATATAAGGTCATCGCCAAATGCGTCCTGACTGTACAGGCGTAGCTGGTTTGACGAGGTAATTGCTACAGACTCGCCAAAAGTCCCAGCACCCCACGCCCCCACACCCCAACCTGTACTGTCTACATAAAAGTTGGTGCCAGTATTAATTTGGTACGCGCCCACCGTAGAGCCGCCGCCATTACCAGAGTCACTGGAATTAGCCGTGACTGTCGCGCCAGCGGTGTCTTTCGCCGTGATGTTGTAGCTATTGGCGTTTACAATGACGCCGATTTGGTACTCCTGATTGAGTACAGCGGCTGTCACATTGCCGCCCAATGACGCGGCACCAGAGTACGTCACAAAGTCGCCCTCTACAGCGCCGTGTGCTGTGTCTGTCACCACCAGCGTTGACGAGCCATTAGTTGCGGCAAAGGTTACATCGCCAGCAGAGGTGGTGGCCCTGATCGGAGTTACATCCGCTACCGTACCGCCTGACTCCACATAAAACTTCAGGTTGGTACCGATACCCAGATACTTGTCACCGTCAGCCGCACCCCAATCAAATAATGACCGCGCTACGCCTTTGATCGCTGTGCTGACGTACTTTTGCCAGCCGCCAATTGTTTCGACACGGCCTTTTCTAAAACGAACCCTATCTGCGTCAAACCAGCCGGAATCGGCACTGTATTCTGTGCCTTCTTTATCGATTCCCGGCTTGAACTGTATCTTTGTTAAGGGCATCAGTACGTCCACATGACCGGCGTAGAAGATCGCTTGTCAACATGAACAAATGTCTTAGCCACCCCTATGCCGTTAAATCCCATCTCTATAGCCTTCCAGACAATCAGCATCCTCTCAGAGCCATTCTTAACCTGTATATCAGCGGCAATGCCATGCGCGTGAGTTCCCGGCTTTTCTTTCTTGGCCTCCAGACTGTGGCTATTTGATCTGTAACCGGAGGTGATAATGAACGGGAAACCGCAAGACTCTCGTAGCTCATCAAGATCCATGATGAAATCCAAATCCATCTCGTTTTCGCCGGTCTCCTGACAGTCGAAGTCGGACAGCTTGAAATACTTAAACTCTTTCATTCTTTCTTTCCCTGCCCCAAGAACAGGCCGAAAGCCCCGGTTAGCGCCCCAGTCATCACGCTGACCAAGGCCGCTTGCTCAGGATTCGGATCAGACAAGTCCATAAACCACTCGACAACCCGGTAAGTCATAACAATCATCACAAACATAACCACTCGCGGAAGTATCCGCCAGCGATCTAGTAACTCAGGGGTAATCATTATTGAAGCGCAAAAATTGCCACCAAAACAACATTCGCCGCGACTGCAAAAATAAACAGCGCCCCAGCTTGCCACTCAGTAAGGTGCATAACACGAGACTTGCAGGCTTTACCAACGGCCTTTATCGGTTCAATCATTGCTTACTTCTCCCTTGCTACTTGCTTAGTCTTCTCAAACGTTCTGAGACCGCCCAGTCCCAACATGCCAAGAAGCACGGTCAACAGGCTTTCCATCTCAAATACAGGTAGCGGAGGGGCGTCCACACCAGCAAATGTAATAACAAAAACAGCAATAGGCTGACCCACAAAGTGCCAAGCCAAAGCAACGCCGCAAGTCCAGCCGACAAACGGCCTCCAGCCTGCGACAAACATTGACTTGTGTGCCGCTTCAGCCTTGTTAATCTCAATCTGGCCCTTGGCAAGCTCTTGGGCATGTCGCTCCGACATCGTCGCAATCTCGTGCGCGAGCCTCGCCTTTTCGTCCGCATCCGGTATGAATTTATCCAGAAGCCCCGTAACTGGGCCAATCAGTGCTTGTAACATGACGCCTCCTTAGAATGTGGACAGTGCGACCCTCTTCCATGTGTTGGTTGCAACACAGACATAGATGTAGTCTGTGTCATATGCTATCTCGCCCTTGGTGCCTGACGCTGATGAATTAGCTGGCGTCTGACTGGTGTCGATCCTAATGTTGTCGCCAGTGGTAGCCAGCGCGTTAAAGGTGCCTGCGCCGGGGGTGGAAGCGCCTATGTTGGTGCCATCAATGCTACCAGCGTTGATGTCCACAGTAGGTAGTGTCGCCGTGCCTGTGGTGCTGAGCGTTGTGAACGCGCCTGTGCTGGCCGAACTAGCCCCAATCGTGGTGCCGTCTACAGCGCCGCCATTTACATCAATCGAAGAAAATGAGGACGATCCCGTCGAGGCCACGTTCCCTGTCACGTTTCCCGTCAGGTCGCCCGTCACGTTTCCCGTCACGTTTCCCGTCACATTGCCGGTGACGTTGCCCGTTACTGCGCCCGTGACATTTCCGGTGACGTTGCCCGTTAAGTTGGCGCTTACCGTTGTTGCTAACAAGTCAACAAAAACCTGCGTGACCGTGGCACCTGAGCCTGTGCCACTGAACTTCAGCACTGCATCTTTGCCGTTGGCAAGCTCAAAGTCATTTGAAGCGTTATATGTGCCTTGGAACAAAATGACAGATCGGCTTGACGACAAGCTATTACGAACAAATAAAATCTTCTCTGCATCATTAGGCGTCAGCCTGACATAAGCTGTGCCGCCAAGGTCTCCGCCATCGGTAAACTCAATAAATTTGTTTCTACCGTTTGAGACAGCGCCGTCCGTGACGGGGATATCTGTTGGCGAGCCGGAGCTACCGGCAGAAGCTAGGGTCAACGACAGTATCCCGTTGACAGCCTGATCCAGAATGTCAAAGTTGGTATTGGTTGTATCGCCCCATGTACCAGACTGATCGCCTGTTGCGATCTTCTCTATGCCTAAGTTGGTTGTATATGTGCTAGTCATGTTTTATGCCGCTATCTCTGTCCAATTCGGGTCTTGATTCGGTATGATCTCGTTCCATGCCACTACAGACCCACCTGAAGTGGCTCCTGTTGCCGCAACCCCTGTCGCCAAAACGCTGATCGCGCCAGTCGCAGACGCAACACCAACGCTACCTTGAAGTGACGGTGACGTAATCGCCACTGTAAGGCCCGCGCCCTCTGTAATTGTTACAGAGCCTACACCGCCCGCCCCTGCTATCCCGGTAACCTCTACTTGCCCGGCGGCTTCTACAGTTACTGAGCCAACGCCGCCTGTACCAGCAACACCAGTGACAGAAGCATTTGCTGGCCCCACAATCGTTACACTGCCAGCGTCACCAGCGGCGGCAACACCCGTCACCAAACCGCCAGTTCCTAGCTCAAACGATATTTTTAGAGCGGTGTCCGCTGGTGTAGCGAAAGACTCTTCTGCAAAGCCCACGCCACCAAAAAACCCACCGCCTGCGCCCGTTGCGGTCATCGGCATGGTTGCCGAAACGCCAGTTACAGAGACATTTTCAGGCAAAGATGGAATAGCTGTGCCTACAGCGCCTGTGGCTCCTACTCCAGTGACACCTACACCAATAGAAAAGAGCACCTGACCAACGGTGGCTGTTGCTTGTAGACCTGTGACTACAGCGTCTGCGGCCCCATTTACAGATACACTGCCAACACCTCCAGTGGCTGACAGCCCTGTAACACCAACAGGCCCAGCATCAGTATCCGAGCCAAATGGAAAGGCTGAAAACGCACTTGTGCTTGGCATTATTTATCGGCCTTTGAATCTATCTTGGCTTCAATTGTGTCGAGCTTCTCAAAGATGCGCTGTATGTCATGCCGAAACTCGTCCCGTCTGACATAGTCACCGGCAACACGAATCTCTATCCCACTAACATTCGCCTCCAGCCTCCTGACGGAGTCCCATAGAGTCTTCATAAGCCACCCGAAAACACCTGCACCGAGGGTAATGATTGTGTTAATCATGCCTTGGTCCATACTACCCTCACTCTTCTGTGTTTAGTGGGTTGTCTAGGATTCGCTCTATGCGCTCTTCTAAATCATCACGCATACTTCTTAGCTCGTTGTTAATATCCCTAAGACTATCGTTTACTCGCTCCTCAAGCGCGTAAACATCATCCCTAAGCTCTCTGGTGGCTTCGGCAACTGTGTCATCTGTGCTCCGCGCTATGGACTCTACAACGTCTATATCTGCCTGCAGACGGTCTAGCTCCCTTTCAAGGGCCGTGGTCAATGACTCAACATTGCCCATCTTCGTGTCGATCACAGCTAGGGCCTCATCATAGGCACTAAAATCAGGCGAGACGTACTCAGTTACAGCCTGCTCGGCAGTCAATAGGCGCTGATACAACTCAAAACCACCCCACATGGCGGCTAAAATGCTACCTAGAAACGGTATTGCAAGCAGTAACTTACCGCCCGAAACCTTTAATCCCGCAAATTCTATTTCTGCCATTGGATGTCCACCAAATCTTTATATGTGTCTGAGCCACCAATCCTAAGCACACCAAAGGGATCTACCCGTGGGGCGTTGTTTGGATAAACCTGAGTATTTTTGTAAAACTCGTCGCGGTCAGAAAGATTTACGTCTTGATATTGATTAAAGTCAGAATTATTAGATATCAAGAACACAGCAACGGATTGATCGGTAAAGCCACCTGTATCAGCCAAAGTGTCCAACTGATTATCAATACTCTCTTCTACCTGCGCTTGGCTCATAGTTTTGATAGCTACGGTGGCTTTTTGTACCATTCTCTTTTCTTGAACAGTTGGCTCGTCAATCTCAAACCGGCTGAAGTCCGGCGGTTGTGAGCTTAAAAACTGACCAACACTTTGCCCTGTAGCTAATGCATCATTAAAATCGTCTTCAAATTGCGCCTGTGCTGGTGGAGCTACATCGACGGAGGCCATACTGTCTGACTGCTGTTGTTGCGAAAGCTGTATCAAAGTTTTGCTAATGTTGGTTTGTTCTGTCGCCATCTGCCAATAGCTGTCAGCCCCTGACTGACTAATAACCTGCGCTATCTGTTGCATTGGCTTTGATTTTTGCGGCGCACTTCCTAGCTTGCTTGATTGTGTTGATTGCTCTTTAGCAAGAGACAGAGCTATTCCAACTACATCGACGGCAGGTCTTGCAATCGTGCGAACAGACTCCGCGACAGGTTCTGATCGTGTTGTTGCCGCGATCTCCACAGGCACCACTTGCTTTTCTCTGACAGGAGGTTCTACCGGCACCTCTTGCCTGACAGGCGCAATTTCTGGGACTGGACGCCTTGTAACCCTTTCGACTTCAGCAATTATTTCATCTGGCTCAGCTTGTCGTAGCTTCTTATCTTCTTTTATTGGCTCAACCTTTCTTTCCTTTTCAACGCCGGGCAAAGGCTCAACGATTTCTGTTGGCTCTTCAGCCACAGGGGGCGCATCGTTTATGCGAGGTCTAGCTTGGGGAGGTGGCTCGCCAAGCATTTCAGCTTCTTGAGATGTATCTTGGTACGCCTGCGGCGGCTCTGCCTGCTTCAATGCTCTAGGCTTGCCCGTTCTGTCGGGCTGGTCTAAATATAAGAAGTCGTCAGGAGAATCGCCGAAAACCACATTCGTTGCTTGCTCAGCGAAAGTCGGAGGCGTCGGCTCTACAACCAACGCCGCTTGTTGCGCGGCAAGTGCTTCTGCGTAACCCGCACAGGACGGGTCATTAAGGGGGTTTGAGCAATCAGGCAGAATAACAGGGTTAGTGTTAACAGGAGTATAGATAGCTATCACAGATGGGCTTCGGACTGTTGGCCCGTAGTTACCAGCCCAGAACCCACGATCTATGCCCTCTATTTGCAAAGCAACAGCCTCATAAGCACTGCCGAAATCATAAACCTCAGAACCACTAAAAGTCTGCCACTCTGTAAAAAAGTCTCGCTTGTTGAATACTTCACGGACATCTTCGTCGCCTGCAAGATTGGTCACAGCAAGAAAAGCCTGTAGCTCATCTTGCGTTCCATTGGGGTCTGCACAATTACCACCAATCTGGTTGTTGCAGTTCATTAGGGCGTCAAACGACCAAGTGAGCGTGAGTATCTGTAGCGGGTCGTACTGCGGCAAAAGCCCGCCAGCAGTCACCTCGCCAGTCTGAAAGCTGTATTTGTAAGTACCCGCCGCCGCATTAAACGCCACATTGTTTGACGATTGCGTAAGGGTGACTAAATTTTCACTGGTTAGGGTCTGACCATGCCCAGCGCCCGCACAAAACAAAAGCATTGCGCCAAGAAGACGCTTCATCTTACATGCGCCTTTCTGGAGTGGGAATGCGCTCTGGATAGGTCTCCCACAAAGCCTTAGCCTCATCACCTATTTGGCCCTCAATCGGGCAAGGTGTACCGGCATCCATCATAGAAGACCAGACTCGGTAGTCTTGGCACATCAGGCTAACAGCCGCCACCCGCATACCCATGTCGTAAAGAGTCTTGCTGAGCTTAATTCGCTCGCAGTTCTTATCTCGTACAGACTTCCCAGTGGAAAACCCAAGGATCTGCGTCTGTACAGCCCCTGAAATCCCTGTAGTGCATAGGTCTTGGCTGTAGCTACTGCCAATCGATGGGGCTATCGCACTGGGCGGCGGCGAGTTTATATCCTGCGTAATTCTTTGAGTCGAATCACTGGTCGAGTTGCTCGTCGAATTGCTGTTGTTGGTGTTGACGTTGTTGTTGTTCGAGTTTACCTCGGACGTAGAGTTGCTGGTCTGATTAATCGTTGTGTCAGACGTTGACAAGCTAACACTGTTGCTAGTGCTCGTATTCTGATTAATGTTCGTAGCAGTGCTGACCGAGGTGTTGTTGTTTGTGTTGTTATTGGTATTTGTGTTGATATTGGTGTTGTTGTTATTTGAGTTGGTGTTGTTAAAGTTTCGGATCAACCCGTTGTAATTCGTGCTGTTAATGTTTTGATTCAAGTTGGTGTTGTTATTGATCGCACTTGAAGTCGAGTCAATAACTGACGTATTCACGTTTGTGTTGACGTTCGTATTCGTAGACGTACCCGTATAATTCGTCGTATTCACGTTATTGTTGGTATTGGTATTGGTGGACGTATTAGTCGAGGACGACGTTGTGTTTATATTAGTCGTCGTTTCATCACCCAATGAGAAAGCGGGCCACAAAAAACACGCAGTGATAATCAATAATTTTTTCATGTGATTTCCACATTTTACGGCTTTGGCTTTTCGGGCCATGTAATGGTGCTGGGAAAATCTGTCTGTTGTGGCACATCACGCAAAGCCTGCCTGTACTTTGCCATATCGTCTGACATGGTTACGTCTGAAAGGCCATAGTGATCTGTCTCCGTTAACAAAAGATCGCGCTTAGAGCGTTCTAGGGCGGCTAAGGACGAGGTATTTGCCGCATCGTAGGCGTCTTTCTGGGCCTGTACGGTTACAGTGGTTTCGTTGCCCTCATCATCAGTCTCCGTGTACTCAGTGAACATATCCTGCTCAGTCCATGCGTACACCCAGTTGTCATCAGAGTCTTGTACCGCGCCGTTGCGTACAACAACTTTATAGTCACCAGAGGGCGCTGGCTTAGGTGATTCCAGCACTGGATCGACATTCAAGGCGTCAAAAGTGCTTTCATTCCAGACTTTTGGAAAGCTCATATTTTTGTTTTCAGCTTTCAACTCGGCGTCTGTCTTGATTTCGCCGCTAGTTCGATTTCTGTATTCAGACATAGTTGATATTCCTATGCGATTGCTAAAAAGATGTAGTTACCGCCAGAGGCGTTCATGCCCGTTGGTGCTGATGATGTAACTGTAAAGCCGCTTGACAACGGGTCTATGTAGTCAGCAGAATCTTCGTCGTTGCTAAGATTTAAACGTAAATACCCCTCATTACCCGCTACAATTCCGCGAGCCGTGTCAAATACATACCAATCGCCACTAGCGTCTGTTCGTTTGACCATTACAAACCTAGCGCCAGAACTAAAACCACAATCTACATTTATGTCGTTGCCTGTTCCCGTGTAACTGCCGACCTTTGATATGCCAGCAACAGTGGCAAATAGATAGGCAACATAATTGTGATTAGAGGCATTAACTTCGTCTTTAGTACCCAATGTAAATACAGATGCTGTTGGACTTGTATTATTCCACCTTTCATTAGCATCAGTAGTTAAGGAGGCACCACTTTCCAGCGCGGTGTAGTAGGTAGGCCCAAGGGAATTAATATAAACCATCCAAGTAGATGCGGCTGTCGTTCTTTTAACCAACATTATTTCCGGCACGGCATTCAGATTATGCGCTACGGTTCTGCCTGCGGTGCCATTTCCGGCATAGGCCACAACATCAAAGAAACCCGGTGCTCTAGAAAATCTCCAAGCCGCATAACTTTCTCCGTTAACGTTTATGTTAGAGCCACTATCTTGATTTACAGATATATCTCTATCATTTATAGTGCCAAACGAATATACGTCTGCTTGACTGTCAGTGGTATTAAAGTGCAAGCCATCTGGAGAAACAGATGCTGTAGATGTCTTATTGGGCCACGGCGATGAAGTTAATCTTGTTATAACTTCCCAATTTCTGCCATTCAATTGTCTAGATTTAAAAAAAGCCAAATCTATTGCTTGTGGCGAAGTAGGCGCGTCAATAACTGCTGAAGTGCCTGTTCCACCACTTCCTGTATAAATAGACGGCTTAAACAAATCAGTAGCCGCAAGCTCTGATGCTGGCTTGTGGGGTCTGCGGATGGCCATGTAGATGTAGTCTTGACCGTTTTCGTTGTATTGAGCACTGCTACTTGTGAGCTTGAATCCTGTTCCAGTCAAAGCTATATTTGTCGAGCCACTCCATTCTGCGCTACTGCCGTCTGCTTGTAACTGCGGGTCATCACCACCTGTAACAATTCCTCGCATATTGTCGTGCATGATCCACGCTTCAGCCGATCCTGTTGCTTTCTTAAGTAACAACCACTGAGGTTCAAACCCAAGATCAATTGTAGGCCCAGTACTGCTTCCGTTACCCGTGTAAGTGTCACACTTAATAATCGCTTCGTCGGAGTCTGTGCCATAGTCTTGGGCATCGTGGGCGAATAGGTAGGCAATGTAATTTTTACCTGTTGTTCCGGTTTCAGAACTTCCGCTAACCGTAAACTGAGTGGAAGTAGGGGACTGAATGTAGCCCGTACCAGAAATAGCATCCGTTGTATTCAGTTTAAGAGTTGATTGGGAACCTCCGCTTTCTCCTCCTGATACAGAGGACAAACTTCTGTGCCAGACAGCCCAATTTGAGCTATCCGTAAGATTCTTGATGATAATCATCCCCGGCGTCGAGCCTAGATTATGCGATACATTGGTCGGTGATCCGCTGGGCGTGTACGTAACAACATCGAAAAAACCTTCTCCCTTGCGGAATGTCCAAGAAACGTAGTCATATCCATTGTCGTTTGTCCAATACGGACCACCCGACCCAACTGTATGACCGTTAGAATTGAACGCTGTTATAAGATTGGCATTGGTTTGTTCTGCACTCGTTCCATCTGAGGAGAGCCATTTAGTCTTGCCTCTTGCGGTATCTATTAGCGCATGGCTAGTAGCTCCACCAGAGGTATTTTCTCTAGCTTTTGTCCACACAAGACCACCCTCGCCATCAAGATCGATGCCGCTGGTTATGTTTTGCGATGTCCCATTACCCTCGTACAAAAACGTAGAAAACACATCGTCAGCGTAAACGGGATCGTCTTTCGCACCAGCGCCTGCAAGTACTCTTAGTGCAGAATTACTCATTAGCCCATAGCCTGACCGGCAGTGAAGCCGTAGTAGGTTGTTCCACCGTCGATAGTTAGGAACACAAAGACATCGACGCCGTTATTAGTGGTCGTGAGTGTAGGCGCTGTAGCCGCCGCCCAATCAACACTGCCGGGCCATGTGATTGTTCTAGCAGAAGAATCTTGAATGACCTTCAGGACAAAGGCAGAAGCTCGTCCTGACGCGGCAGGATTGCTGAATGTGTAGGTCACATTTTCAGTCAGGTCATGCTCAAAAACATTACCGTCGCGCAGATTAATCGTGGCCGCGTTAGAACTAGAGGTGACACTCGTTACTTCGTCGATGGTGCCATTATCAAAGGACACGACGCCATTGGCATCTGACGTAACAACCCCTGACGCCTGAGTCAGCCCCAGCGTGTCGGGTAGCTTAACCGTGTAGGTAGCCGCCGCACTGTGCGCTGGGCCTTGGACGGTGACGCCATGCGAATTGCTTTCACAATTAAACCGTATGGTGCCTGCGTTAGTGTTTCCGTATAGCTCAGTGAACCCCGTACCATTTGGGAACAACTGAATGTTACCGTTGGTGTCCGTAGACTTTATTGCATTTGCGTCGATCTGAATGTTGTCCACATCCAGTTCATTTGCGGTGACCTGACCAGCGGCTCCATAAATGACCGCTTTGGAATTGACCACCGTGTCTGCCGTAGAGCCATCTACTAAATTCAGCTCTGTTGCAGTAGATGTCACGCCATCAAGAATATTAAGCTCCGCCGCAGTAGAAGTTACCGCAGTGCCGTTTATTACAAGCTGGTTGGAACCATCTAAAAACGCGGATTTGTCAGCAGGGTAGGTCAAAATAACATCTTTTGTCCCTGCGGAAAAGTTGACTGCACTATTGCTGTTGGAACTAGATAAAACTGTAGTACGAGTTATCGTGTTCCCACTACTAGCATAAGTGCCAAGACCCACCTCAAAAGCAAGATTAGTATTATCAATGATTGCGTAATACGTCGTATCTGCATTAGATAACACAGAGGAAAAAGTGCGAAAATTTGGCTGTGCTCCAGCCAAAGAAATCGCACCAGTACCTGTCGAGGTGGTGGTTTCTTTTACGCGATCTTTTACGACTAAGGCCATAATTATGCAATCCTAATAATAGCGTTTGAGGCATCCGGCGTGGGAAACACAATGGTAAAGTCACCAGCACTGGACGACTTGTCGGAGCCAAAGTCCAGCACAACAACAGTATCTGTAGTACCAGATCCACCGCTAGTTGTCGTATTGTATATAAGTGCTCCACGCGCCGTCAGTGTTGACGAGCCGAATGTGAGGTCGGCAAAGTCCGTCAGGGCTGTGGTTCCAGATAGACTTGGGGTCACGTTGGTGAGTGTCCCGCCGCCTGCTGAATAACCCGTGCCGCTGATCTCATTGCTAGTTGTATACGCTGTGGTCGCCGCATCAAAGCTGGCTGAGTTGGTGTACATCGCCAGCTTGAACGTGTGAGCGCCGTTTGTAAAATTGTGAGCGCCGATAAGCAGTTCCTGCTTAAAAGATGAACACATAAAGTTTCCGCTAAAAGCCATATCACATTCTCCTGATAAGTTCGGCTAGGTCTTTTTGCCCCGCATCTAAAAGGGCGTTATACACTGTGGTTCGGTCGCTGTTTGCGGCCTCTTTCATGTAAAAAACAAGAACCGCTCTAATGTGATCCTTGAATGCCTGCGCCTGTGCCTGTACCTCCGGCAACGCAGTATCAGCTACCGAGACGATCTTATCTAAGCATCTCTCAGCAATCTCCTCTGGGGTAAATCCCCTTTTATCTGTGGTGTGAACCGCAACCCCGCCTACCTCTACACCACCGCTTACGCCAATCATGCTCTAGCTTTCCTTACTTCGCCCGATCTGTAACTGTCTGTTGTGCTGTAGCCTTCTCCCAACTGCTCCAGATTAGCCAGTGCTTCCATATACCGCTGGGAATACACCTGCATTAGGTCAGGGTCACCCTTTAGGAAGGTGTACGCCTCGACAAGACAGCCATACAGAAGCGTGGACTCTGCGTTGGTGCCGAGCCAGCTTGTGCCGTCTCCAGACGCGGTGATTGAGGTGGGCTTGTGGAAGTAGTGCAGTTCTGCGTCATAAGCAGAATTGGGGGTGGGGCCAAGAATAAACGCGGTGCGGCTGAAAATGCCGTAATACTTGGGCGCTCCCTGCGTTGCTGTTAGCGGATACGCCTGACGTATGAAGTTTACGTCCTTAAATATCAGATACTCAAAGCCAGAGTTGTCGATGGCTAGCGAGTAAGGTGTCAAAAAGTCTGTAGGCATGATGAGGTACTGGTTACCGCTTGCCACAGAACCTGAGACATTCTTGCGAAAATCAGGCAGTTGCACAGCTTTGAGAATCTTGTCCTCTGCCTGCGTAATGATCGTTGTCAAATTATTGACAAATGTTGTCTCGTTTGACTCTGTATAGTCTTGAATGGCCTGCTTTAGAGTCGTAAGGGTAAACGCCATCAGGATGTCTCCACTGTTACGCGCCCAACAACACCCGCCATATCAAGGCCGACAGTACGGCTTCCAAGCGCCGTATTGCCTCCCCCGACAGGATCGAACGCAGACAGCGCCCGACTTTCATCAATACTGTTATCAGGTCGCGGAAATCGTAACGCTTGCGGGTCACTTGCATTGACATCCCCCAGCTTTAGCTGTGGCTGATCTTGATCTACAACGTCCCTGCCTACCAGCAAGCCGTTCCAGCGACCATCCTCAATCTGCCTGACCAGATCACGCAACGGGTATCTGAATCCTGTGCGGTCACAAAAGCCAAAGGCTTTCGATCCTTTCGCGTAACTGCTCATAAGTTGTTATATCCACCGGGAGCCATGTACAGCGATGCCTTCTCTCTGGAGGCGTCTGCCGCCAGATTCCACTGCTCCTCATACACCTCTCTAAGTGCCGGAGCCAGTTGTATCGACTCAGGCTTCTTGCTCGCTATGTAATAGGCCAGCCCAGCCACCATGCAAGGCAAATACCGCGCCGGCACATCCATGTTGTTGGAGGCTGGCTTTCCGGTGTCCTCTATCCTGTCTAGGTAGTAATACGCAAATGTGTAGGTCGTTGTCGCATCTGGCACAGGCCAGAAGTGCAACGTCAGCCCCGCAGGTTTGCGCTCGACGTAATACTGTAGTGGTCTACCCTGAGTTAGCTTGTTGGTCTGGTGGGCGTACTGGCTCACCGAGATTCTCTGCATGGTCAGGTCAGACTGCTTAGAGGTGTCGCCTGCGTCAGTTCGCAGTAGACCCTCAATGATGTCTTGCTTCTCCGAAGTCAAGTCGTACGACGAGGTGCCTGCGGTCAGAGTCTGCGTAGCATCCCTTACTGTCCACAAGTTAAGACCACGGTTCTGCCACTCTAGCATCAACAAATCCAGACTGCGCCGTGCCGTCCGGTAGTCGTAGCCGCTTCGTAGCTCAGAGCCTGCTCGCTCAAACGCCTCTTCAAATATGTCTGACAAGTCAAGAGTAAAGGCTGTCGTTCCGCTAGTCGCCATCAGACCTTCCTTCCTCTCGTTCTACCCCTACGAGCCAAGCCGTTCCTGCACTTAGCCGCCTTGATCTTCTTTGACTTGGGCGCGTTTTTGACCTGCTTGCCCATCTGCGCTCTGCTTATAGGCATATCATCACCAGTTCTTGCAAGACCAATAACGAGCAGACATCTTGCTTGGCGGCTTGGAGTCGCACTTGTGTCTCGCACGGAAAGACTTGCGCCGTCCCGGCTGGCTCTTCTTGATCTTCATATTCTTGTCGCCATAGCGGATGATTTTCTCTTTCCCGCCCTCACACGCCTTGACCACAAACTTCTTTTTAGGATGGCTAGGCGTTCGCTTTGGCTTGTTGCACGACATGGACTTTTTGTTGACCTTGCCGCCTGCCTTGTAATACATGCGCATTACTTGCGATGCCTCGCTGTCTTCTTGGCAATCCGCTTGGGTTGCTTTGAATGTTGCTTGCCTTTCTTGGTATCTGCGCGTTTTTTCCGCGTAGTCGCGGCATATTCCTTGGATGACATGGACTTGATGGCCTTCTCAGGAAGGTAACGCTCGCCAGTAGCTTTTGCACCCTGAGTGCTGGGCTTGCCAGACTTAGTGCGCCACTTTTGTTTAGTCCACTTCTTGAGGGACTTCTGCGATTTTTTAAGAGCCACGCTTAGGCTTTTTCTTTTTGGTCAGGGTTTTTTCGATCCTATCTGCCTGACCTGCATGTGTCTTAGATGCCTTCCTAAGCTCTCGGATCATTTTGCGCTTTGCCGCATCAGTAAATTCAGCCATCAGTCTTTATATCCTCCCCCAGCTTTCTTGTAAGCGGCGGCAACCATCTGCGCCTTACGCGCCGACCACTGCCCCGGCCTACCGCCCTTACCGCCGGCCTTTATTCGATTGAATATACGCTTGCGGAGTCCGGGCTTGGTGTAATTTCCCGCCTCATTGACGCGGGACTTGGACTTTTTAGTTTTACCGCCTTTCTTGTAATACTGTCTCATCAGCCGTAGTTCTTCTTCAGCTTCAGAACGACAGAGTAAGTGTCGCCACTGCTCGCGTTTGTGGTGGTAAAAAGAATGTCGCCTGTTTTGCCAGAAGCGGCGGCGGTGTTGGGCAAGCCAACAAAGTCAGAAAAGTCCAGCGTGTCGCCGTAGTCGGCAATCAACTCCCACGCCAAGACATTGGTAGTAGCATCAAAGAAGATTTGCACACCCATACCTTTGGTCGTGTACTGGATGCTTTCTATGTTGACGCTAGTACAGGCTCCCTTGCCTGCGGGGTCTGAACTCAGCGCAGAAACATCTACCTTAGCAACAGCCGATTCACCCGAGCCATCACTGACGTTGGTGAAGTACATAATCGCTGTGCGGGGGCCATCCTCAATAGTTTTGCTTGTGACTGTATCAGCCATCTTGTCCTCCAGATAAGGGGGCTATGCCCCCGTCAGTTTATGATGCGTCTGAAGTGCTGGAGATACCAAAGAACTTGAGGACAATAACTGTGTCGCCGCCCGGATCGCCAGAAACCACAAGCTCTACCTCGTCAGCCGTTTCTGTAGCCGCAGTGGTAGTGCCACCGGACATTCCCAGAACGCCATTACAAGGGAAAAAGCCCTTGAAGCCCGTAGAGTTAACTGCAACAGAGATGCCATCAACGAAACCATCTGTGTCTGCATCGGTGCCAATATCGTTAAGGGTGACGGAGTTAGCGGCGGCTGTGGTAACAGCAATCGTAACGCCCATAGGAATGAAGTTTGAGGGGATACCAATAGCGGCTTCTTTACCTGTCGTGTCCCCGTTAGCTACGGTAATCGTAGTCTCGTAGTTGGACAGCGTCATGGTGCCAGTAATAGCGCCGGTGGTAGAGTTTTTGGTGATATCTTTGAACCCGTTTTCAGAGCGGACGGGACCGCTGAATGTAGAATTAGCCATGTGATTCTCCTGTCGTGGCTAGAGTCTAATGTTCCACATGGAACAATTAGTCAGGGAAAAAGGGGGCCGAAGCCCCCGACATTTTAGGAAGTTCCGGGCGAGCCGTAAATTCCGAGTGGATCAGATACGCCGAACGAGTAACGAGCGCGGGCTTTGTAGCGCACGTTTCCTGTATCGAAATCTCCGTCCATTGAAGTTTCAAGCGCGGTGCGCTCAAAGTGCTTCATACCGTTCGGCACATCGGTGATCAAGAAGAAGGCATTGGTGTCAGTCAAGAAGTGATTGACAGAGTAACCTTCTGGGATTGAACCGTTGTTGCGAAGGGCGTTGATGTCGTTGTCAGACGTTCCGACTCGACCCTCAGTCTCAAGCAAGCGAGTTGCTACAAACTGAAGTGCGGGGGGAACAATCAAACGACGGGGGCGAGCCGCAATCAGCAGTCCACGCTCATCGGTAAATGCGGCGATGTTAATCACAGCATCTTCCAGTGAGGTTTCATTCAGATCAGCCGCAGTGGTAGGACGGTTAGCATTGGTACCACCGTTTACCAGAGGGTGAGCCGTGCTGAACAGCGTAACGCCGTCACCAGATTGGAAGGTGTTGAAACCGTTATTCAACGGATTCGCCGACTTCACTTGCTTGGTATGCGCCATTGCCCTTGCAAGAGCTTTTGTATATCTTGCAGACAATGAGTCATATAGATTGTCCTCCATTGCTTCTTCTGTGATACTGAAGCCGAGAGCAATCGTTTCATGATTATACCTAGCAGTGAACGACTCTTGCGCCGAGTCATAGCTGATGGCCGCGCCTTCAGCTTTAACTGGTGCGGCACCAAAGCCGGACAGCTTCACCTCTTCCTCAAACGAACGCTCAGATGATTCAGTTTCGTAAATCATCGTGTGCTCGTCGTCGTACCGCTCATACTCCAAGCCGAACAAGGCGTTCAGACCGGGGAGCAGTTCTTTCAACATTTGTGCGCGTGAAATAGCCATTTCCTAAGTCTCCTTAAACGCCGAGCTTGGTTTCGTAGGCATG
>Ga0209348_1000200_pt1 | contig 34438 bp, 24 predicted proteins | sample ETNvirenome_2_30_FD_184065 | JGI IMG/M metagenome (GOLD analysis project Ga0209348, IMG submission 184065) | Marine viral communities from the Pacific Ocean - ETNP_2_30 (SPAdes) (version 2) | ecosystem: Environmental > Aquatic > Marine > Oceanic | place: Pacific Ocean | collected 2013-06-22
TGGTCATAAGTATATGTTTCACCTTTTTTGTTTGTGAAAGTTATTAATACATTTTTTCCAATTAGTGATTTTGAAATTACAAATCTTTTTTTAGTTAATGTTTCTTGTGACATAGTTATTTAATTTAATTAGTTAATTTATTCATTTATATTATCTGTTGACAGTCGTATTAATTTTGTTGTTAATACTTTTTATTGTTAATAGTTCTGTGTGAGTTTAACTTTTGTAGTTTCACTTGACGTTTAACTTTTATTGTTCTGAATGTTGACATAATAAATAAGATTAAGTTTATAATTTATTTTCATTTATATTATCTAAATGTCTTCGTATTATAGTTGTAGTAAATGCTATACATGTTACAATGCAAATGTAAAAACGCAAAAAATTCTACATATTACAAAATAAACGTAGGGGCCTGGTGTACACATAATGCGTTTTGTAAAAGCACAATGGCTAGGGGGAGTAGGGGCAGCACTATACTTATATATTTATAATATCATTTTTTATGTAATTACTATTTTATAACGTTATAACTAAAAAACATAAACAATGGCATTCAAAATGAAAGGGTTCCCAATGATCGGCGGAACTAAACCTATGAAGATGGCAGTTGAGTCTGCTAAAAAAATGAAAGCAGCTATGAAACTTAAAGAAGCTATGAAGCTTAAAGAAGAGGCTGCAATGAAAAACAAAGGCTTAGAAAATTTAGCAGCAGCAAATCCAGAGTTAACATATACTCCTAAGCAAATGAAAGAAAACGCTATGAAGCTTAAGTCTACTATGAAGATGAAAGAAGAAGAAGCGATGAAGATGAAGGAGCCGATGAAGATGAAAGGCGAGGCTATGAAGCTAAAGGAAGAAAAAGCACCTATGAAGATGAAAGAAGATGGCGCTATGAAAATGGGTCACTCTCCTAAAAAAATGGGTCATTCTCCTAATAAAAAAGCATCTTACGCTGAAGCAAAAAAAAATAATCCTAACTTAGACAAGCTTATTAAAACTAGAAGTAGCGCTGAAAAAGGTAGTGCAGAATATGTTAAAGCTCAAAATGCTATTAACAAAGCTTACGGTGTTAGTAAAAGACATTCAGTAAAAGGCGGTGCTGCAAAAAAACCTGGAATTGAAGAGCTTGTTTCAAGTAAAACAAAAACTTCATCTACCAAAGGTAAGGCAACAACAACAACAGACAAAAAGGTAGACATGAAAGGAGCTAAAGTTACTACTACAAAAACAAAGCCTAGTAAAACTAAATCTGTTACAGTTACTCAAGACGCAGATGGCAAGCTTTCTGGTACAAAAACTAAAGTTAAAAGGTCTGGTAAGACTAAAACTAAAAAGATTTCTACTAGAAGAGCTGCTAGAATAGCTCGAAGAGAAGGACTAATAGACTAAATCAATTATTAACCAATAAATAAAACCAAAAATGACGTATTTGTATTACAAAACAAGTTCGTGGACCGGAAATCCACAAGTAGACGATAAAACCAAGGGCCAATGGGAACACCTTGCCAACAAAGAAAACTGGCGAATAACCCAATTACCTAATGGTTACTACCAAACTGAAGTAAATTACCCTGATAATGCTGACAAATGGTCAGATGTTACGCGTAGAGAGACTTTAGAAGGCGCAGAATCTGCGATAGACGGTAGCATTGAGCATTTTACTAAAAAATTAGAGGCTACAAAAGGCCCAAAAGTTGTAAAATCGTTCAAAAAACAGTAAAAAACCTAATTTAATTTAATATAATGGAATATAATTTACCAAGTGAGCTTGTAAAAGAGCTCAATTTTGGCGATAATGCCAAAAATCGTATAATTGCAGGTGTTAACAAGTTAGCATCGGCAGTAAAATCAACTCTCGGCGCTTCTGGCAAGTGCGTAATCTATGAAGATGGCCGAGGTAAGCCAGTGATCACAAAAGATGGTGTTACAGTTGCGCAGTCTGTAGTATTATTAGATCCCGTAGAGAACATTGGCGCCACTCTCATTAAAGAAGCTGCAAGCAAAACAGTCAGAGAAGCGGGTGACGGTACCACAACGGCTACCGTCTTGGCTGAAAGCTTGCTTCAAGAAATTTACAAAACATTAGAAAACAATAACGTTAGAGATATTAAGCAAGGTATTGACTCAGCTGTAGCTAAAGTCATTGAATATCTTGACTCTATTAAAATTGAAGTAGATAACGATATGCTAGATCATGTTGCTGCTATTAGTTGTAACAATGATAAAGAGCTAGGCCGTATTATATCTGAGGCTTATAAGACTGTAGGTAAAGACGGGGTTGTACTTATGGAAGAGTCTGACACTGAAGAGACTTGTGTAGAGACAGTAGACGGCGTACAATTTGATTGTGGCTTAACTTCACCTCATTTTGTTACACATACAGACAAACAATGCGCTGAGCTAGAAAGCCCTTTAATATTAATGTGTATGTCTGAAATAGCTAATATACGTAAAATACAAGGTATACTTGAATACGTTATTAAGCAAAACAGATCTTTGCTTATTATAGCGCCAGTATCTCAGCAAGTTAAGTCAGCTTTACTTATGAATAAAGTTAAAGGCAATATTAAAGTGAATATTGTAGACTTACCTGGCTTTGGCCCTACTAAAAAAGATACATGCGAAGATGTAGCTATATTAACAGGCGCTACACTGTTTAATGAAGAACTAGGTGACGACTTAGATGCTATTACACCTGAAAGTCTTGGAGAAGCTGATTATGCTAAAACAGATGAAGCTATGACTGTTTTAACTCTAGACGAAATAAATGAAAGTATAGAAGATCGTGTTGATCACGTTGCGAAGCTTGTATCTGAAGAGAAAAACGGCTTTATGAAGAAGAAGCTTGAAGACAGGCTTGCTATATTATCTGGTAGCGTAGCTATTGTTAAAGTAGGTGCTAACTCTAAAGTAGAGCTAAAAGAAAAGAAAGACAGAGTTGAAGATGCTGTGTACGCAGTAAAAGCTGCTTTGAAAGAAGGTATAGTGCCAGGAGGCGGTATAGCCCTCTTTAACGCGTCTCAAAAAATTTCGACCGACGATGTCGGTGAACAAGTGGTTGCTAATGCTATAATATCACCTATGGCTACTATATTAGATAACGCAGGTATTAATACTAACATCGATATACCTAAGAACGAAGGTGAAGGTATTAACGTAGTTACTGGCGAGTTTGTTAATATGGTGCAAGAAGGTATTATAGATCCAGTATTAGTTACTAAAACAGCTTTAATTAATGCTGTATCTGTAGTTTCTACTATTATATCGGCTGATTGTGTAATCTCAAATATACGTGTAAATGAAGGCAGTTAATTACTTTGTAGTAGTAGACAAAATAAAAGAGCCAGAAAGAAAAGTCGGTGGCTTAATATTAAAAGAAGAAAACGACGAAGACGTTAGATATTGTAAAGGTAAAGTAATTTCAACTGGTAATTTAGTTGAAGTAATAAAAGATGGTGATGTAATCTGGTATGATAAACATGCTGGTCACGGTATAGAATATAACAATAAGTTTTATTTTGTACTTAAAGCAAGTGATATTGTACTAGTAGATTAAACATAAACCATAATCCTAAAACTTTAAACACAAAATCTAAAACAAATTATTTATTAATCATTAAAAAATTTAAAAAATGGAAAAATTTTTGTATTTTGCAAGCGCCGCTGCTGATGCTACAGCTGCTGACGAAGAAGTAATTATGGTTGGCGCTAATGACATTTCACACTTTGAAATGGACACAACAACAAGATTAAATATTCATCTTAAAAAAGATGTTGCTCAAGAAGTTCTTGGTAGTGATGGCGACGATCAGAATTTAGTAGGACTTACTATTACTGCTGGTAAACACAAAGAAGTTCTTTCAGATATTTGCTCTGCTATTAACGCAGCACCTGTTGGAAATGGCTTTGTTGTTATTGCTGATGGTGAAAATTCTAAGTTTGCTAGTCCTCACATTACAGCTGTTGCTGCAATAAATATAGTTGACGCGTCGTAATAAGTGCGATTAACTAGTCACGACTTACGTGAATTAAAAATCTTTAAGTATTACAGGCTCACTAGAAAGTGGGCTTGTAAGACTTACGGATTAACAGATGCCGAACTTGAGCTACTAATATTTTTAGACTGTCAAGGTCGGTTTACAAGACAAGAGTTTATAGACGGTACTTATACCATGAGCTGGGATAAGAAACGTTGGGATAAACTAAGAAAACTAGGCTGGATAGAGGTCTGGCGTCATCGAAATCGAACTACGATTAAATACAGCGTCTTCAAAACCTCATTTAAATGCAGCCAACTTATAAGTAGAATATATCGTATCTTACTCGGAGAAGAAGACATGCCAGTATCAGATCGTAACGTATTCTATAATAACAAAACATATACAGACAAAGTCTTTAATAAAGCTATTGATGATATGATTAAAGATCCAAACAGATAGATTATGGCATTTAAAATGAAAAATACAGCAATGGCTAAAACAGCTAAAATTGCAGGAGACCCTAGAGCGGCAATGAAGCTGAAATCAGCTTTTAAAAACGAGCCAAACTTACCAGAAGGACTTACAAGAATAACAGCTGAAGAAGCTTATAGAGATAATCCAAAGCTTGCAAACATGGGAAGATCAGGTGTTGAAGACGGAGATAACTACTATAAAAATCAATACGGCCACGTAGTAGCTATAGGTAAACTACAAGACGCTTCTCAAGGAGGATTAGTTGTTTCAGAATTAACAAAATCCGAAAAACAAAAGTTTTACGGAAATACTGGGCAAAAGTTTTGGGGAGAAAAATATGAATCAAAACCTAAATCAAAGCCTAATCCTAAGCCTGAAGTTGATTTATCTAACGCTACAGTAACGCGAACTGGAAGTGGTAAGCTTGCTGCATTTTCAAAAGATAATCCTCATGCTAAAAGAAAGATGACTAACGCTGAGCTTACAAAAGCTAGAAAGTGGGAAAGAGAAAACGAAACGGAATTTACAAGAGGCAAAGGAAATAGATTTGGTGGTGGCGGAGGATCTACAGCTGATATTCAACAAAGGTTATCTGACGCGTATTATAGAAGAGGTGAAAGAGTAGGTGGTGAAAGCGGAGATCCTAAAAACTAATAACATGGCTTTTAAACTAGGTAGCGAAAATAGAGACTTTAAAAGTTCAAGTAATACTAGAATATTTAGAAAGAAACTTGATGATGGCATACTAGGTGAAGCTAATATGGACGGAACAATATATGTTAGTAATAAAGTTCCAGATTGCCAAGTAGAGCACGTTGTTGTACACGAAACACAACACTTAACAGACATGAAAATAGGTAGAACTACTTATGACGATCAAGCTGTTTACCACCAAGGTCAAGTGTGGGCAAGAGGCGATGGTTATATAACAGATCCTTTTACAGGTAAAAAATATGAAGAAGGTAGCAATGAGCTTCCTTGGGAAAACGATAAAGTATGATAAATAATTTAGTAGGTGGTTTATTTGGTAAAATAGTTGATAATGCCGAAGGTATACTTGATAAAGTAATAACTACAGATAAAGAAAGAGACGAGGCTAAACTAGCTTTAAAAAAATTATTATTAGATGCAGAGCGTGAAGCTTTTGCAAAAGAAGTTGAAGATCGTAAAGACGCACGTGATTTATATAAAGACGATGCTATTATTCAAAAAATATTAGCAACGTTATTTACTGTAGCATATTTTGGTATTACTTTCGTAATGTTTAATTATTTTGTTACAAAAACTATAGAGCTAGGTGAATTTGAAATTAGCTTTATATCAACAATATTTGGCGCTATGAGCGCTAAAGTAAATACAATAATAGACTTCTTCTTCGGTGGAAGTTCAAAGAAAAATGAACAAATAAAAGAAAAATAAAATGGGAATTAATTCAACAGAAGTAGCTTACGGTTTTGGACAAATGGGCTCAATATTTACAAATGCAAATACTAAAGTTGTAGCTCCAACAGATCAAGTTATAGTAGCTATTCAGTTTTTAGCTGACACAACGTTTGATGAGCTAACACCAGCAAAAGAAGGTTTAAATAGTCAAGGTGTATGTGTAGGCCATGCTACAAACGAAAAAGGACACGGTGCTGAAATTGATATGCCAGCTGATAGGCTTGATGTTAACGGCAATGTATTAAAACTTCATGCAGGAGCTTCAGGTGGTCAAATAATAAATGCTGATGCAGATTCTAATCTAACTGTGTTTCCTAAAGGCCTAACAATATATGGTCGTTGGAAATCTTTTAAAATAGATGCAGACGCTGATGGTGGAGTAATTGCATATCTAGGTAATGCCATTCCAACTGTAAAAGGTAATAGATAACATAGGTACATAGTATGGCTATAATAACATACATAAATAATTTACCTTTGTTTACCTCAAAAAGTGAAGCTTTAGTGCACGGCGCTTCTTCAAGCCCTAGGCTTACCGGCTATCATACACACGTATATGAAGGTGTAATTGGCTATATGGCTGGAAGAGCACACCCTGGAGTAGCACCTAAAGACAAATCTAACGATATAAGATCTGGAAATTTTGCCGCAATTAACAAAGCTTTAAATCCTGATTCTAAATCAATTGAATTAGAAAGATTTTATTCCGAGTTAACTTCTGAACAATATGTTGTAGAATCATCAATAAACATAGAGCTAAATAATTTAAAAGAAAGATTAAATAGATTATTAGCTTTAGAAAAGCTAAATAGTAGTGCGCTTGATGAAAAGCAAAAAGAAGAGATTAAACTTAATATTGAAACTATATCTGTTTATGTAGACAAGTTAATTAAAGATAAAGAAGAAAATAAAACTCAATTAGATTATATTCAATCTTTAACTTTAAATGAATTTGATAAATATATTAGAGGAGAAAAAGTTGAAAAAAAGCCAGCGCCAAAACCTATAGTACTTAATCCTAAGCCTATTTATGATCGTAGCATAGCTACAATTTCAACTTTAGCTAATTCTAGCGTACAAGTGGAAACTAAACCTGAAGATCAAGAGCGGCTAAATGATTTGCAAGCTGCCTTAAACGACGAATCTAAATCTTTAGAAGATAGAGCTGATACAATACAAAAGCTGGCAGAAGAAAGGCAAAAAATATTAGAAGCCAAAGTAGAACAAGTAAAACAATCAAGTGATTTAAAAATACGTAAAGAGCAAGAAAATATAATAAAAGAAATACAAGAAGCTGACGCTAAAAAACTTGAAGAGTTAAGAAGAAGAGAAAGAGAAGCTAGAAGATCTAGCGGTAGTTATTATTAATTAAATTAAATAAAATGGCAAAAAGAAAAACACCAAAAGTAAAAGAAGAAATTATAGATTTAACAAAACCAACAAATATTGAAGATAAAGAACTAGAATCACTACAACAAGTTTTAAGATCTTTAGACGCGGCTCACAAAGAGCTAGGTATGATAGAGCATAGAAAACATTTAATATGCCATGACATTATGACTATAAACAAGTTTGTAGAAGATACTAAAAAAGGTTTTGAAAAGAAATATGGTACTTGTGATGTAAATATACAGACAGGTGAAATTAAATACAATGAAAATGGAGACAACGAAACTGATAAGAAAGATAACGATAGGTAAAGATTATAAAATAGATTCAATGCATTACTCTGTAGGTCAAGAGGTTTACGGAGGCCATACTATTTGTGATATTATTGAAGAGTCTGAAAAGTACAGCATTTATATTAGAAAAAATAAAGATGTTATGCCTTGGAAAGACTTTAATAAAAATATGGCCGTTTCTGTTGAATATAATCTAGAGTATTAATGCAAAGTATAAACCATTTTTTAGTAAAACCAGTAGGAAGTAGATATAACAATGTAAAAGATATAGAGGGTAAAAGTTTAATTTTAAACTCTGAAATACAAAATCATCAATACATAAATAGATTAGCAGAAGTTATATCTTGTCCTGTTGCTAGTAACAAAAATATTAAACCTGGAGATATTGTTTTAGTTCATCATAATGTTTTTAGAAGATGGACTGATATTAAAGGAAGGGAAAAAAATAGCAAAGCTTATTTTAAAGAAAATCTTTATTTAGTAAGCGAAGATCAAATATTTTTAAAAAAACATAAAGATACTTGGCAAGCTATTAAAGGGTTTTGTTTTGTTCAACCGCTGCAGTTTAAAGGAGCTCTAGATAAAATAATAGAGCATCCAAACAAAGGGGTAGTAGTTTTTACAGATGGCGTTTTTAAAAAAGACCAAATAGTAGGTTATACTACTTTTTCTCAATATGAGTTTATAGTTGATGACCAAAGACTATTTAGAGTATACAATAAATTTATTACAATTAAATATGAGTATCAAGGAAACGAAAAAGCGTATAATCCTAGCTGGGCGCAAAGCAGTTGATGAATTAATCAAAGTAGCGCAAGAGCAGATTATTACAAATACTGAAGATGATGTTTCTGCTGATAGACTTAAAAATGCAGCGGCTACTAAAAAGCTAGCTATATTCGATGCTTTTGAAATACTCAACCGTATACAAGAAGAAGAAAATATACTAGAAGGTAAAGAGCCTGAAGAGAAAAAAGAAAGAGTGTTTAAAGGCTTTGCTGAAGGAAGATCTAAATAATGTACGAACAAACACTATATAAAATTGTTGAACCAGTTAAGAAAACTACTATAAGTCGACTTAACAAATCTAAAAAATGGGATTATGGATATAATAAAGAACATGATATTGTTGTTATTAGCAAAACTGGAAGAATTGGTGAAATACTTGAGATCCAAGGTTTGCGAATTGCGTTGCCAAGAGTGCCAGGGAACTTGTGTAACAAAATAAATAAATGGAAAAAATTTGATTATCCAAAAGAATTAGGTAAATTAAAAAATATATTTGACTGGAGATCATACCCAGAAGAAGCAAAAGATCAATGGTATGATTATATAGACGACGAGTTTAAACGTCGTGACGAAGGATTTTGGTTTACAAACAATGGTAAACCTACTTATATAACAGGTAGCCACTACATGTATCTTCAATGGAGTAAAATAGATGTAGGCGCTCCTGACTTTAGAGAAGCTAACAGGCTGTTCTTTATATTTTGGGAAGCGTGCAAAGCTGATAGTAGATGCTACGGTATGTGTTATTTAAAAAACAGACGTAGTGGCTTTTCGTTTATGAGCTCAGCTGAAACGGTTAACTTAGCTACTATATCGAGTGATGCTAGATATGGAATATTATCTAAAAGTGGTGCTGATGCTAAAAAAATGTTTACCGACAAAGTTGTACCAATATCTGTCAACTATCCGTTTTTCTTTAAACCGATACAAGACGGTATGGACAGACCTAAAAGTGAACTTGCTTATAGGGTTCCTGCAAGTAAGTTTACGCGTAAAAAAATTACTGCAAACGAAAAGCAGGAAGAGTTGGTTGGACTTGACACTACTATTGATTGGAAAAACACAGGTGATAATAGCTACGATGGTGAAAAGCTCAACTTGCTAGTTCATGATGAAAGTGGTAAGTGGGAAAGACCTGATAATATTTTAAACAACTGGCGAGTAACTAAAACTTGTTTAAGGCTAGGTGCACGTGTAGTTGGCAAGTGTATGATGGGCTCAACTAGTAACTCTTTAGATAAAGGTGGTCAAAACTTTAAAAAACTATACAATGACTCAAACGTCACAAGTAGAAATAGAAATGGACAGACAAAATCTGGTCTATATTCTTTGTTTATGCCAATGGAATGGAACTTTGAAGGATTTATTGACGAATATGGACAACCAGTATTTAATAGCCCTAGCAATGATGTATTCGGACCAGATGGCGAACTAATAGACGTTGGAGTTATAGATCATTGGAATAATGAAGTTGAAGGGTTGAAAGGTGATCAAGATGCTTTAAATGAGTTTTACAGACAGTTTCCAAGAACTGAAGAGCACGCTTTTAGAGATGAAACAAAAAACAGCTTGTTTAATCTAGCAAAGATATATGAGCAAGTTGATTACAATGAAGGAATAAGAAACTCTGCCGCGGTTACACAAGGTAGTTTTCAATGGGTTAATGGCGTTAAAGATACTAAAGTTGTTTTTAATCCAGATCCAAATGGTAGATTTAAAATAAGCTGGGTGCCTAATATAAATCTACAAAATAAAGTAATAATTAAAAATGGAGTTAAATACCCTGGCAATGAACATGTTGGTGCCTTTGGTTGCGATAGCTATGATATTAGCGGTACTGTTGATTCTAGAGGATCCAACGGATCTCTTCATGGATTAACAAAGTTTTCAATGGAAGATGCACCAGCAAACCATTTTTTTTTAGAATATATAGCTAGACCGCAAACCGCTGAAATATTTTTTGAAGATGTGCTAATGGCATTAGTATTTTACGGTATGCCACTGCTTGCAGAGAATAATAAGCCAAGACTTTTGTATTACTTAAAAAGAAGAGGGTATAGAGGTTTTAGCATGAACAGACCAGATAAAGTTTGGAATAAACTTTCTACAGCTGAAAAAGAGGTAGGTGGTATACCAAACTCTAGTGAAGATATTAAGCAGGCTCATGCAGCTGCTATTGAGATGTATATTAACGATCACGTTGGAATAGACGAAGATGGTAACTATGGTAATATATATTTCAATGAGACGTTAAATGATTGGGCTAAGTTTGATATAAACAAAAGAACAAAACATGATGCTGCTATTAGTAGTGGCTTGGCGATTATGGCTTGCAATAGACATTTATATTCTCCAGTCTCACCTAAAAAAGTAGCAAAGTTAAATATAAATATAGCTAGATATGAAAACAACGGCTATGCATCAAAACTAATTAAATAAGTATGAAGTCACCAGGTAATTATTTTCCAAGTCAAGCGGTAAGCGATATAGAAAAAGTTAGCTATGATTATGGTTTAGAAGTAGCTAAAGCTATAGAGCGAGAATGGTTTAGTGGCTCTAATGACGGCTATAATTATTATTCAAGAAGATTTACTTCTAACGGAGATACTTTTAGAAGTTTAAGATTATACGCTAGAGGCGAGCAACCAATACAAAAATATAAAGATGAATTATCTGTTAATGGAGATTTATCTTATCTTAATTTAGACTGGAAGCCTGTACCTATTATACCTAAGTTTGTAGATATAGTAGTAAATGGCATGAGCGACAAAGATTACTCTGTAAAAGCTTATTCGCAAGATCCTTATGGCGCTAGTAAAAGAACTAAGTACATGGAGTCTATAATAGAAGACATGGAGCTAAAAGAGCTTAAAGACTTTTCTTTAAAACAACTTGGCGTTAACATGTACGAAAATGATCCTGAGACTTTACCTGATAGTGTAGAAGAACTTGGTCTTCACATGCAGCTTTCTTACAAACAAGAAGCAGAACTAGCTCAAGAGCAAGCTTTAAATGTTTTGTTAAATGGTAATAAGTTTGACTTAACAAAGAAAAGATTTTTTTATGATTTAGCAGTAATAGGTATTGGTGCTGTAAAAACTAATTTTAATACGTCTGAAGGTTTAGTTGTTGACTATGTTGATCCAGCTAATTTAGTTTATTCTCACACTGACTCACCGTTTTTTGAAGATATATACTATGTAGGTGAGTTAAAAGAAATACCTATTAATGAGCTAGCTAAACAATTTCCTTTTTTAAGTCCAGAAGATCTAAAAGATATTGCTGATAAAAACTCTAAGCGAAGACCTAATAATAGATATGAAAGAGTAGATCAAGACAGAAACATTATTCAAGTTTTATATTTTAACTATAAAACATACATGAATAACGTTTACAAAGTAAAAGAGACTTCTTCTGGCTTAGAAAAAGCTATAGAAAAAGACGACAGCTTTAATCCTCCTGAAAGTGAAAACTTTCAAAGAATTTCAAAACAAGTTGAAGTATTATATGAAGGAGCTTATGTTTTAGGAGCAAACAAGTTGCTAAAATGGGAGCTTTGTAAAAACATGATCAGACCTAAAAGTGATTATACAAAAGTTAAGATGAATTATAGTATAGTTGCTCCTCGTATGTATGAAGGTAGAATTGAAAGTATAGTTAGTCGTATAACTGGTTTTGCTGACATGATACAGCTTACACACTTAAAAATACAGCAAGTTATGTCTAAAATAATACCTGATGGTATTTACTTAGACGCTGATGGTTTAGCTGAAATAGACTTAGGTAATGGTACAAACTATAACCCACAAGAAGCTTTAAACATGTTTTTCCAAACAGGTAGTGTTATTGGCAGATCAATGACTCAAGACGGAGACATGAATCCTGGCAAAGTACCTATACAAGAGATAAGAAATAGTAATGGAGGTAACAAAATGCAAGCTTTAATAGGTAATTACAATTATTATCTACAAATGATTAGAGATACTACCGGTTTAAATGAAGCTAGAGATGGAGCTATGCCTGATAAAAACGCTTTAGTTGGATTACAAAAACTAGCGGCTCAAAACTCAAACACAGCTACAAGGCACATATTGCAGGCTGGTATGTTTTTAGTTGCTGATGTTTTAGAGTCTATGTCTCTTAGAATATCAGATATACTAGAGTTTTCTCCTACTAAAGATGCGTTTGTTCAAGCTATAGGTTCTCATAGTATAGCTAGCTTAGAAGAGCTTAGTCAAATGCACCTGTATGACTTTGGTATATTTTTAGAGTTAGCTCCAGATGAAGATCAAAAACAATTGTTAGAAAACAATATACAAATGTCTTTACAACAGCAAAGTATAGATCTTGAAGACGCTATAGATATAAGACAAATTAAAAATATTAAGCTAGCAAATCAAGTTTTAAAGCTTAGAAGAAAAAAGAAAATGCAAGCAGCTGCAGCAGCGCAAAAAGCTAACATGCAGCAGCAAGCGCAGACTAACGCTCAGCAGCAACAAATAGCGGCTCAACTAGAACAACAAAAGCATGCAAGCAAAGCTCAGGCTGATATACAAGTAGAGCAAGCAAAAGCTGAGTTTAAACAAAAGTCAATGCAGCAAGAAGTAGAACTTAAAAAGCAATTGATGGCTTTAGAGTTTCAATATAATCAGCAAATTCAAAGTATGCAGTCTAACAATTTAAAAGGTAGAGAAAAAGAAAAAGAAGATCGTAAAGACGAAAGAACTAAAATACAAGCAAGTCAACAATCAGAACTTATAGATCAAAGAAAAACAGGTGGTTCACCTAAAAAGTTTGAATCTGCCGGTAATGATATACTTGGGAGTGGATTTGGTATGGAGGCTTTTGGGCCTAAATAACTATTAATTTATATTTTATATTATGCAAGAAGAAAATTTAGAACAAGTTGAAGAAACTCAAGATGTAGAGCAAACTCAACAAGAACCAACGTTTATGTCTGCAGAAGATGATAACGTTATAAAAGTAAACCTAGACGCACCACCAGTGCAAGAAAACAATGAGCAACCAGAAGAAACTAACGATGCAACAGCTGACGACACAGGAGTGGTTGGAAGCGATGAAAACGCCGGGGCCGTACAAGAACAAGAAGAAGTACAGCCGGAAGAGCAAGCACAAGAAGAGTCTGTTATTGAAGAAGTAACAGAAGAGCCTGTTGTTGAGCAAGAACAACAAGTTCAACCACAACAAGATATTGAGGTTGGTGTAAGCGAAAAAGGTAATGTTGAAATAAAAATACCTGGCAGCGTAGAAAAGTTAGTTGACTTTATGAACGAAACTGGTGGTACTTTAGAAGACTATGTTAAGCTAAACAAGGATTATTCTGATTTAGATAGTGACACAGTGTTAAGAGAATATTACAGTCAAACAAAACCACATTTGACTGGTGAAGAAGTATCTTTTTTAATGGAAGACCAATTTAATTACGATGAAGAGGTTGATGATGAAAGAGATATTAGAAGAAAAAAATTAGCGTTAAAGGAGCAGGTTGCAAATGCTAAGGCCTACTTAGACGGGCAAAAGTCTAAATATTATCAAGAAGTTAAAGCTGGTGTTAATCTTACAGAAGATCAACAACAAGCTATAAACTTCTACCAAGAGTATAACAAGAGGTCTGAAGAGACTAAAGCTCTAAGCGAAAGACAAAAATCTGTTTTTAACAAAAAAACAAACGATGTTTTTAACGACAATTTCAAAGGTTTTGAATACAACGTCGGTGATAAAAAATACAGGTTTAAAGTCAATGATGTTAATGCTGTTAAGCAAAGCCAAAGTGATATAAACAATTTTCTTGGAAAGTTTCTAGGAAAAGATCAAACACTTGAGCAAGCTAATGAGTATCATAAATCTTTATTTACTGCTATGAACCCTGATGCTATTGCAAAACATTTTTATGAGCAAGGCAAAGCGGATGCTGTAAAAGATAGTGTTACTAAAGCAAAAAATATCGATATGAATCCAAGAGGCGTGCAAAAAGAATTTAACGCTGACGGTGTAAAGTTTAGAGTTTTAGGTGATAATTCTTCTGATTTTAAGTTTAAAATTAAAAAAAGAAATTAACATTTAAAAATTATTTATTATGCCGAATATAACATTTGGTCCCAATTTAAATAGTGTGCCTTCTCCACAACAGCAAGCCACTACTGGGAACTATATTGACTTTACAAGTACGGCTGCAAACAGTGCAAACTGGGGCCAGCAGTATTTACCAGACCTAATGGATAAAGAAGCAGAAGTGTTCGGACCACGAACTATTTCTGGTTTCTTATCTCAAGTAGGTGCTGAAGAAGCGATGACTTCTGATCAGGTTATCTGGTCTGAACAAGGTCGTTTACACATATCTGTAAAAGGTAACCTTACTGCTGCTGGTACTATTGCTGGTAGTAACGGTGGTTTATTTACAGTAACATCTGATATTGATGGTAACATATTAGCTGACGGATTTGGTTCTGCTGCTACTGGTGACCAGCACGGTGTTAGAACTTTTGATACTGTTTTAGTATCTGGTAATAACGCTACTGTTCAGTGTTTAGTAACTGAAGTTAACGGTGCTCAAATCGAGCTTGAGCCTTACGGAGCTGCGGACTGTGCTGCTATTGGTGATATTGCTGATGGAACTTGTACTCTTTTAGTGTACGGATCTGAATTTGGTAAAGGTACTGGCTACAACGCTGTTGGCGCTGCTGCTACTACTGAAAGCAGAACTGCTAATGAGCCTACATTCAAAACTTTTACTAACAAGCCTATCATTATCAAAGACTACTACGAAGTATCTGGATCAGATGCGTCTCGTATTGGTTGGATAGAAGTTGCTTCAGAAATGGGTGCTTCAGGTTACTTATGGTACTTAAAATCAGAGTCTGATACTCGTGCTCGTTTTAACGACTACTTAGAGATGGCTATGATTGAAGGTGTCACTGGAGACGATGCTTCAGTTGCTGTTGACGCAGATGCTTTCTTAGGTATGAACGGATTAAAGTTCGGTACTGAAGGTTTATTTGCTGCTATTGAAGACAGAGGTCACTTAACTGCTGGTATCTTAGGTGTTAACGCTAACGATGATTTAGCTGAGTTTGATGCTATTTTATCTGAGTTTGACAAGCAAGGTGCTATTGAAGAAAACATGATTTTCTGTAACAGATCTAGCTCTTTAGCTATTGATGACATGCTAGCTTCAATGAATGGCTACTATGCTGGTGGTACTTCTTACGGAGTGTTTGATAACTCTGAAGATATGGCACTAAACTTAGGTTTCTCTGGTTTCCGTAGAGGATCTTACGACTTCTATAAGTCTGACTTCCGTTACTTAAACGATAGAGCTACACGTGGTGGTATTAACGAAACTGCAGGTACTTCAGCTATTAGAGGATTATTTATTCCAGCTGGTACATCAACTGTATACGATCAGCAATTAGGTAAAAACATTAAGAGACCTTTCTTACATGTTCGTTACCGTGCTTCTCAAACAGATGACCGAAGAATGAAAACTTGGGTTACTGGTTCAGTTGGAGCTGCTACTTCTGCTTTAGATGCTATGCAACTACACTTCTTATCTGAAAGATGTTTAGTAGTTCAAGGCGCTAACAACTTTATGTTGATGAAGTAAATCAATTTAGTCGAGGGCTTTTGCCCTCGGCTTTTTTTAATTTTTATTATATTATATTATGGCAAAGAAACAAACAAAAAAGGTTGAAGTAGCTCAACCAGAAATTAAAGCTACAAATGAAATGGTTGAAGTAGTTATTGAAAAACCTCAACCTAAAAAACCTAGCTGGGAAATAAAAGATAGAGTTTACTATTTAACAGGCAAAAAAAAGCCTTTAACTAGATCTATTAAGTGCTCAAACATTTATTGGTTTGACGAAGAAAAAGGTTACGAAAGAGAACTTAAACATACTTCTAATCAAAGAACTTCTTTTGTTGACGAAATGGTAGGTGATCAAAGATTAGAGCATATTGTTTTTAGCAACGGAGCTTTATTTGTTCCTAAAAACAAAGTTACATTACAAAAGCTTTTATCTTTATATCACCCTGATAGAAACTCTCTTTACTACGAATATAAGCCTATTGCAGTAGCTGCTACTGAGTTAGACGCTTTAGAAATGGAAATCGAAGCATTAGATTTAGCTAGAGCTTTAGATATTGATACGGCAGAAGCTATATTAAGAGTAGAAGTTGGCTCTCAAGTATCTAAGTTAAGTTCTAAGGAGCTAAAAAGAGATATACTATTGTTTGCTAAGAAAAAACCTAAACTGTTCTTAGAATTAGCTACAGACGATAATGTGGTGTTAAGAAACATGGGTATTAGAGCTACTGAAGCTAAAATACTAAGATTGTCTCAAGATCAAAGAACTTTCCATTGGGGAAGTAACGATAGAAAACTAATGACAGTTCCATTTGACGAGCATCCATATACTGCGTTAGCACATTGGTTTAAAACTGATGAAGGTATGGAAGTATATTCCAGCATAGAAAAGCGCTTAAACGCGTAATCATTTATAGAAGAGTAACCGCTCTTCGGAGTGGTTACTTAACTATAAAAAATACAGCATGGCAATAAACATAAACACAGTATATCAACGCGTATTAGATACAGCTAATAAAGAGCAAAGAGGGTATATAACGCCAAAAGAATTTAATGTTTTTGCTGATCAAGCTCAAATGGAAATATTTGATAGCTACTTTTATGACAGCGAAGTATACGGAAGAACTCGTCCAAACGATACTGAACACTCTGACAGACACGATATTATTCAAGAAAAAATAGAGTTTTTTGAAAAAGAAATATATGGTCATGAAATAGCTTATCAGCCTGACGGCTTTAGAAGATACTTAATGTACACGCCGGATGATTTTTACAAAATACAAACTGTTTTAGTAGCTATAAATCCAAACAATCAAATTTCTGTTGATACTTTTTTAGAAGGTGAAAATACTGGCCGAGTAAGTAATGGCTTAATATTAGATGATCCTGCTATGGATCTTGAGTATCAAAACGATGAAGATGAAGCTGATGATAGTAATCGTAGACCTGTTTATGGGCCTACAGCATTTGAAGTTGCTGAAGCTGAATATGTAAGTAAAAAACAACTTATATCTGTTATGGGTAATAGTCTTACTCGTCCAACAATGAGAAGACCTATTTATACTTTTGAAGGTAGACACAAAGATTTTATTAGAGTCTTTGGTAAAGATAATTATCCTAACAACTATAGAGGCACTCAAAAATATTTTTTAGATCCTAGTTTTCCTGGTCATGGTTCTTTTTCTGATGGAGGCGTAATACCTGGAGATGGTAGAAGTCCTAGATTTAGAGACTTTGACCACAATGGAGTGTTAGATAGTGCTAATATTTCTCCAGAGCTTTTAATAATATCTTACATTAGAAAGCCTAGAACTCCAAGATGGTCTTATATAGAAAATAGATTAGGCCTTACAGACACTAGCTACCCTATATACAATGCTGCTTTATCACAAGATTTTGAGCTTCACCCTTCTGAAGGGTCTAATTTAACTAACAAAATATTAGAGCTTTCTGGAATAAAACTAAAGCAAGGCGATATATCTCAAGTAGGTAGAATAAAAGTTCAAGAAAAATCACAAATAAGAAAACAATAGTATGGCACAAGATTTTAGATTTGACAGAGAATATTATGGCGATAGATCAATGGATCCAGGCGATGGTTTTAAAGGTGGTCATGGCTACTCTTTTACTAGTCTAGAAGATTTTTTAAATGGTTTTATGGTTTCTTATGTTGGTGAAGACAAAATAATAAGAAAAGCAAATAGAACTGAAGTATCTTTTTTTGCACAAAGAGGTTTGCAAGAATTAAGCTATGATACACTAAAATCTTATGCTGCACAAGAGTTTGAAGTGCCAAATAGCTTATCTCTTATATTACCTAAAGACTATGTACACTATACTAAAGTTTCAGTTGTAGATGGTAATGGAATTTATAGACCTTTATATCCAGAGAGAAAAACTGGTAATGCTTTTGCTATGGTGCAAGATGAAAATGGTTTTCCTGATTTTGACACAGGTGATGATGGAGACAATGATGGCGGTGGGCCTGATGGGCGTGATGATGTGTTTAGAATGCGCCAAAAAGCAGAAGTAATAATTACTTGTAGAATAAGAAGTCTTGGTGTAACATCAGTAGACGAGCCTATATATAGACTTGACAATTTTACAGTTGGAACAGCTGCAGATGTTAGAATAGGCTTAATGATAGAACAAAATAGAGACTATTCTAACGTTTTATTCAATAATACTTTTAGAGGCGGAAGAAATATTACTAGCGTAAGAAGAGATGCTTCTGGTGGTAATGATGTTGCGCCACTTATTCGTATGAATCAATTTATAGGGACAGGTATAAACGAAACAATAAGTTTTGTTATACACGAATCTGAAGCTTTAAAAAGATTTAAGTCTTCAGGTTCGGTTGCAACAGGTGGTAATATATCTTATGACCCAGCAGTTGACAATGATTTAATGGATGTTTACGGTAGAAGATATGGTCTTGACTCTGAAAGAGCTCAAGTTAATGGAACTTACTATATAGATAATAGAACTGGTACAATACGTTTTGGCTCTTCTTTAGCAGGACAAATTGTTGTTTTAGAATATTTAAGTGACTCTTTGTCTAGCGAGTATACAATGATTGTACACAAGTTTGCAGAAGAAGCTCTTTACAAATACGTTCAATATAATTTAGCTGCAGTTAGATCAGGAATACCTGGCAATATATTAGGTATGTTAAAAAAAGAAGCTAGATCGGCTAAACGAAATGCTAAAATAAGATTATCTAATTTTAAAATAGAAGAGTTTGCTCAAGTATTAAGAAATCAAAACAAGTTTATTAAGCACTAATTATGGCAGAGTTAAAAAGAACTTTTGTTAAAGGCGGTATGAATCTTGATCTTGACGAAAGATTAGTAGGCCAAGGCATGTATAGAGAAGCATTAAACATTAGAGTTAGTAGCTCTAGTGAAGGTAATGAAGGCTCTTTAGAAACTGTAAAAGCAAACGAAGCTTTAGAAGACGCTCGGTTTGAAGTAGGTGACGAAGAGCGAAGAGATCATGTTGATCATCAGTTACAAATTCTTCCTAGTTCTATAGTGAATTCTATTGTAGGTAATGTTGTTGACAAGTCTACAGACATAGTATATTTGCTAGTTGCTGACAACATAAAGTCTAATTCTGTTTTTTTAGAAGAAGACTATAATGAAGACTTAAAATATACTAAGGTATCTACCGACTCTATATACGAGCATCACCCTGAAACAAATACGTTTAATATAGTTTTTAACGACGTTTATGAAATGTATATACCTGTTGTAGGTGTAGTGTCAAATCCTGGCGAACAAACTTATATTGAAATAAATGAAGCTCACTTAGAAAATCTTGATGTTAGAGAAGATATGCGTATTTTTCAGCATGAAGAGTTAACTGAAGTAGTAGCGGTTGATCCCGCGCCTGTAGACGCACCTATTAATCAAGGTGTAATAGATGGCTTTTATGTAGATTATATTGATAGAGCAAACAGTAGAATATATGTAAAAGATTTATACAATAAGTTTAACGCTGCTACAGTTGGTCAAGTAGAAACAATAAGATTAGCTTCTAAAAGAATATTAGGCTTTAGTAGCGTTAATGGATCTTTAGGCAGAGCAGAAAGATTTAATATTATAACAGGTTTAAATGTTTTTGATGGCTTAATATTTTTTACAGACGGTGAAAGAGAGCCTAAAAAATTAAACATACAAAGATGTAAAGATGGCACTTTAGGTAATCCAAGTTCAGTATATCCTTCTTGGGTTAGTGATAGAAGATTTTTTCACACAAGACTATTAAAAAAGAATACTAGTAATGTTGTAGGTTTTCAAAACGTTTCAGAATACGACTTTTTTGGCGATATTAATAATGGTACCGGTGGTATGATAGAGCCACACTGTACAGTTATAAGACCAAATCCAGAAGAGCATTTAAAAATAGAAAGTAGTGTAGGTGCTATAACAAGTGAGACTACAGCTATCGGTCCTAGAGCCGGTGTTATTACACATCCTTTTCCAATACATCCAAGCAAAAGAGCTGGAGACACATTACAATTTTGTATAGCTTACGCTAACGAGTTAGGTTTCTTTGATTTTGACGGAGCTTTACTAACAGATGCTTCTGTTCCACCTGAAGGAGGACCATTAGTAGATCAATATTATAGTGATAATTTTCTTGCAGTGCCAGGTATTGTTGGCGGTGGAGAAAGCTGGGCTTTTACATTAGCTATTCCAGATATTTTAGCTGCGCAAGCACATAGACTAGCTACTTATCCGTACAACGAAGGTATTCAAGGATTACTAGGAACTCAAACAGACGGATTAGCAACTAATCCATTTTTTGAAGCAAATGGTTATCAAATAGATTCTATGATTTCTTTGTACGAAGCAGATGGTAATGGTGAAGGACAACCTATGACTGATAGGCCTTTGTTTAGAGATCATTTAAACATTGGTGTTTTTAATGCTGGCTTTCAGTTAATATACTACAGTGATACTCTAGGACTTATCAATGATCCAGGCGTAATGCCTAGCGCTGTTCAAAACTACGACGTAGGCGATCAATACGAAGGTAACAACTATCAAGGTCCAGGTGGATTTATTGATTATGCTGGTGTTTCTGGAAATAGAAATACCGGTACAGGCGTAACAGATCAAAGTATGCTAATGCAGTATTGGGATGTTGAAAATCCTAAAATGGACTTTCAAGAAGCTTTTAATTTAGCTGCTTATAGTGATGATGGTTTAGGAGCTAGTCCACACCCTATAGTTAGGGCTTATCATAGAGGTGGGCTTTTGTCTAGAACTAATCTTATAGGCTCTAACTCAGACATAAACACTGTTAGCGAGTATTGGGGTATTGGCGATGACTCTATGCAAAACTTAATTCATAATGGAGAAATAAAAGCTAATGAAAATGGTTTGATTAGACCTACTACGCCAGGTAGATTTGTTGTTCAGCCGCATGGATTTCAAGTAGGTGATATAGTTATTTTAAAAGGTTTAGGAAATACTTATAGAAATGACGCAGTAGGAACTTACAAAGATCAAGATTTTACTGGTAATAGCTTTGATGTATTAAAAGATACAATTGAAAATGCTAGCTTTGAAGACGGAGCACAAGGAGGTGGTAGTTTAAGTGATATGTATACTGAAGCAACTGCTGGCGCGCAAGATAACGCTCCTTGGTTTGTTAGAACTAGAAAGCACGACGGCTACATGGACAATGTTAAAGCTAAAATCGTAAAAATAGAGCATGTTAATATTAGAGAAAACGATGCTGTAATAAATGGCGAAATAGTTCCTCAATTTATAGACAACTATGGCAACGCACATAATTTGTTGACAGATAGATTTATGTTTCTTAGCGACAAAATGGTTGGTGATTTATTCTCTGATGGCTCAGATCCAGACGGTGAAGTAATAGAAGGTGTACAGATAACACCTAGTTTTTTCTCTACACCTTCATACGCTAGTCAGTACGTGTTTACAATAGAAATATTAGAAAATAATAGAAAAAAAGATCAAGATCCTACACTAAGAGCTGACATGAGCGCAAGACATCTTAATCCAGATGCTATTTTTGCTAATGCTGATAATCCACCTCTTTGTGGTTTTGGAGATCCTAGGCTTAACGCCGCTATGCTTCCTCCTTACTATGAGTTTAATAAATCGCCGTACTTTCAGTTTGACGAAGGTTGGGGTTGGCCAGGCGGCGGTGTTTCTGCTCCAGTTGTAAACGGTGATACCGAGCAGTATTTTGGACCTCCACTACCTCAAGTGTGGGCTGTAACAGCTGCTAGTGATTTTGAAGAAGGCGGTACTTTATCAGATGAAAGAGCTTTAAGAGAAACTATGCTTAGGTTTTCATATAGATACCAGTATGAAGATAATGAATACTCTGGTTTTGCACCTTTTACTACGGTAGTTTGGAGAACGTTAAATCAAAAAATTGATTGGCCAAATTATTACATATCTTTAATTAATGAAATAACAGATTTAAGATTATTAGACTGGTCGCCAAAGAATATACCGCAAGATGTAAAAGCTGTTGAGCTATTAGTTAAAAGTGAAGAAGCTTCAAATATATATGCTTTAAAAAAATATGACTATAGACAGTCTGAGTATACATCTAATGGTAACGGAACTTATAGAGGTGTGCATGAATTTAATTCTAATACTTTAGGTTTAACAATAGAGCCTAATCAAATATTAAGGCCATTTGATTCAGTTCCAAGAGCAGCTAAAGCTCAAGAAATTAGTGCTAATAGAGTTATATATGGTAATTATTTAAAAGATTATAACTTAGAAGAAGTAATACTTGGAGGTTTAGGTACATACAAAGAAGATATAAGAGTTAATTTAGAAGTTGGTTTACATAGTTATATAAATCAAACGCAAGGCGAAATACTAGGTCCTGATGGTAACGCCATAGCTATTACATTAGATACAGACGAAAACGCAATTGAAACTTTTGAAGATGCTTATTCAAATGTAAATCCTAATTTTGGTTTACCTTTAGAATCTGTTAAATCATATAGATCATATCAAGTAGGAATAGTATATAGAGATGAATTTGGTAGAGAAACACCTGTTTTAACTAATAAAAAAGCTGTTATTAAAGTAGGCCCTGATCAATCAAAAAAGAGCAATAGGCTTAAAGTTATTGTAAAAAATCCGCATCCTACGTGGGCTAAGTCTTATAAGTTTTTTGTAAAAGACACTTCATTAGATTATCATGTTTTACCGTTAGAGCAAATAAAACATTACGTTGAAGGCAATAATAGTGATGACGATGCTGATATTGACGCAGTAAACGCCGAGTTAACAGAGCAGTCTACAAGCTGCTTAATATTTAGCTCTGATCATAGAAACAAAATTCAAGAAGGAGACGTAATAATACAAAAAAGACCTCATAAAATAACTACACAGCCTGATCCAAGCATGACTACTATAACTCATATTTATGAGCCAGACAATCCTGGGCTAGAATATGAAGTTCAAACTATTAAAAACGAAGCGCCAGAAAATTTAGTTGATGCATTTGAAGGTAACGAAGAACAGTTAGAAGGTAAGTTTTTTGTTTTTGTAAAAACAGACAGACCTTTAGTAATAAACAATAATGAAGGCGCTTTACCTGGTCCCAACACAGCTAAAACTCAAGCTGTATTTGAAACTAGACCAAAACCAAACTACGATGTAGACTTATACTACGAAGCTTCTCAAGCATATCCTGTAGTTCTCGATGATGAAACTGATGAGCAATTTATAAAGCCTGGCCGTATGGTTTTACCTTTTAACTACACGCCAATACTTGGTGTCGGTGAAATAGGTGGTGCTTTAACAACAGCTAACGGATCTGGAGGTAATAGTTATTTTCCTACAATGTTTGGTGAAGACTCTGACGGCGATGGTTTAATAAGTTATTTTGACTCTAATTCTTTTGATCCTATAACAGTTGTACAGGTAAACACGCTTGTTGGTAGACACTCTGAAAATGATGAATTATATACAGAGATAAAGCTTAGCGAGCCTGTTACACTTAATATACCTGTTGGTGGCGAATTATGTTTAAGAATACAAAATCATTTAGGAGAGAGAATGAACGTGGGCGAGTACATTCATGTTGTAGTTGCTGAAGACGTTGTTGATAGCGACACTGTTCTTGTAAAAAGACATACGCACGCTTCTAACTTTGGCTTAACTAACGACATTGCTTTGCCTATATCTTTACCTTGGTATAATTGTTTTTCTTTTGGTAATGGTATTGAAATATCTACCGCTAGAAACGCATTTAATGGCGCTAGACTTCAAAAAGGCGTAAAAGCTTCTAGTATATATGAAGATTATGCTGAAGTAAAAGAGTCAACTGGATTAATATTTTCTGGTGTATATAATTCTTATAGTAGCTTTAATGAAACAAATCAATTTATAGAAGCTTTAGGTATAACAAAAAGATTTAATCCTGATCACGGATCTATACAAAAGTTGTTTTCAAGAGCTAATGATTTAATTGTTTTATGTGAAGATAAAATTTTAAAAGTTCTTTCTCAAAAAGACGCAATATTTAAAGCTGACGGTAATCCTGACTTACTAGCTACTAATAGAGTCTTAGGTCAATCTGTTGCTTTTGACGGTGAGTATGGTATATCAAATAACCCTGAGTCTTTCGCACACTATGGCTTTAGATCTTATTTTACTGATGCTAAGAGAGGTGTAGTATTAAGACTTTCTAAAGATGGTTTAACAAAAATATCAGACGTTGGTATGGACTCATTCTTTAAAACAAGATTAGCTAACGTAAGACAAGAGCAAATAACTGGTGTTACTGGAGTAGAGCAAAATGTAGTAGGCTCTTATGATATTGATAAAGAAGAATACTTAGTAAGCAGTACTAAGTTTACAGTATTTTTTGATGACGCTAGTAACTTTACAGATGGACTTACTGTTGCTTGGTCAGAAGATCAAAAAACATGGACTTCTTTTAGAAGCTACGTACCAACGCATCAAGGCTATAGTGTTTTAAATAAATACTACGCAGGCACTGGAAACACTTTATATCAGTTTGATACGCTTAATTCTCCATACATGGCGTACGATGGTTATTATCCTGCTTATCAAGGTGCTGGTATGAATCCTATGCATAGATCAAAAGTTGCTTTAGTTTATAACGAGCAACCAGGAATAATAAAAGATTTTACTTATACAAACTACGAAGGGTCTCAAGCTAAAATAATTGGAAACGCAAGTGATGAAATTTTATCTACTAATTTACCTCGAAAAGGTTGGTGGATAGAAGCGGTAAGTACAGACTTAGAACAAGGTATGTCTATTAACTTTAAAAAGAAAGAGAACAAATGGCATAACAATATAATGCACAAAACAAAACCTAGTAGAATAAATTTACCTTCTATAAATGAAGAAGAATATCAGCAACGTATCATCGCTATAGGTAGGCCTACAATAATTACTACTACAGAGAATTATGAAAATGGTGCGGCAGATTATAGATTTATCTTTAATTTTGAGCCTGGAGATGTTAATATGTCTTTAATTCAGCAAGATCAGTTTATACAAATATTAAAATACAATCCTGAAACAGGTTTACTTTATAATAGCATTGAAAGCTTAGGTAATTTTGTTCACTTTGGAGAAGTAGAAAGCTGGACTGGTAATTCAATTACTACTAAGCTAATGGAAAATGATTATTTTAATGCGCGTAATGGTTATCCTTTTACTTATCCGTTTGGTTATGAAATAACACAAGCAGAGCAAGACAGCGTTTTAGCTGGTTATTCTGAAATGGTAGTTGTATTAAAACAAGCGGCTTTAGAACATTCAAGTGTAAAAGGTTATTTTGCAAAAGCAACATGGATAAATGACGATGATCAACAAAAATCAGAGCTATTTGCTGCAACGTTAAATGCTGTTGAAAGCAGTAAATAGGTGTAATAATAATATAATAAAAGAATAAAATGAACTACGGAGAAACAGAAAGTCCTTTAAAAAATGTAACAACATCTACGCTTAGCGGCGCTGGACAAGGTGCTATAACTGGAGCTTCAATAGGTGGTGCTCCAGGCGCTATAATAGGTGGCGTTATAGGTGGTGTATCAGGTTATCTTAGTGGCAAAGCTAACGAAGAGTTAGAAGAGCAACAAAGAATAGCTCAAGAAGAGTTTAATAATAAGTTAGACGCGTTTGTTAATTCTGAAGTTAATAATCCTTTTGCAAACATATCTAATACTTTTGCAGGACTTACAAATCCTCTTGAAGAAATATCTACAGAAAATAAATTTGAAGACTTAACTGTAAATTTAAAGTCTGCAGATTATCAAAGGCAAATGGCTGAAGAGTCTCAAGCAGCTATATTACAAACTGCTAGAGCTGGCGCTGGTGGTGCTGGTGGTATTGCTAGCATTTCTGCTTTATTAGCAAAACAAAACGCACAAGTTAGACAGCAAATATCAGCTGACATTGGAGCACAAGAAGCGCAAAATCAAAGATTAATGGCTCAAGGTGCTGAAAGTGCTAGACAAGTTGAAATACAACAAGCACAAGCTGAAATGAATAGACAGCAAGCTGTAGCTCAAGGTGCTATGCAAGCACAGTTAGCGCAAGCTGAAGGTCAGTTTAAAGTTGACCAAGTACAAAGAGATAAAGAAATGCTAGCTTTAGGCTATGACGCACAAACTTTTGCTGGTGACACTGCCGCGCTACAAGCTCAAATGGAAGCTAACACAGAAAGTGTAAATAATTTATTTGGTACTGCTACAGACTTGTATTCAGCTTATCAAAGCGGCGGTGGAACAGGTAATATGTTATCAGGTACTACATAAAATTAAATAAACATGTCATTAAATTTTTTACAAAAATCACTAAGCAAACTAGCTGATACACAAGCTAGCTATAAAGCGTTTAAAGGAACTAGCTTTAACCGTTATATGGATAGTATAATTAGCACTACAGGTGAAGTTGCAAAAGTTAATTTAGAAATTACAAACGCTGCTTACAATGCTTTTTTAAAGTCTACTGGTCAACCTATAACTCAAGAAATAAAAGATAGAAAAAAATATGCTAAAGATTTAACTGACAAAAATGTAAAGTTAGATCCAAACTTAGGATTTGAAGCTAACAGTAGTTTAATAAATCAAATTGAAATAGATAATCAAGAGGCTAAGCAATTAATTAGAATACAAAAAAATCCTTTTAAAAATAAACAAACTAAATTAGACGCTACTGCAAGGTTACAACAAATTAAAAATCAATTTGTTAAATATAAGCAAGACAAAGAAGTAATAACAGAACTGCATAAAAACGCTATTGACGCTCAAAAAAATCCAGATCCTGATCCTACATTGCTTGAACAGACTGTACATACAGATTTATTAGACGGTACGTTTAAAGATAAAATTGTTTGGAATCCTGAAATAGGTGGTAATAAAACGCTAGGTGGTTTTTATAAAGCGCCAAACGGAGACTTAATAAGATTAGAAGATCTTAAAAGTGTTAACAAGGTAGATTTAGAATTTGAAGGTAGTTTAGCTGGTTTTGCGGCTGAAGCTGGCCAATTAGCTAGTACTGGCAAGTGGAACTCTGACTCAAGAAGAGAGCTTGTTAGTAAAATGGTAGAGCTCATTAACTCTAATCCTAAAGCTGTAAGACCTGTTATTTTTAATGGATTTACAGCTGATAGAACTACTGGTGAAGCAGAAAGTTTTGCTACTTTGTTTTTAGATAAAATGATAGCAGATCAAGGCCTAACTGTAGGAGATGAGCAAAAAGATGTAATGAGAGATCAATTAAAAACTGAAGACTTAACAGAAAGCTTTATTAGTTATTATGCTAAATTAATAGATGAAACAGCTAGTAGTGCTATGGTTGCAAGTTCAATAAACAAAAATACTGGCAGCAAATTTACCGCTAGTGAATTAAATCAATATAATGCCTTTGTAGAAAGTTATAATTTACCAGATGGTAGTGAAATAAATATACCTTTTAGCACAACTACAGCTAAAAGATTATCAAATGGTAAGTATCAAGTAGTAGAAAAAGGTAACGATATAACTTTGCAAAATCAAAATAAATACATAATTTCTGAAGACGAGCTTTTAACTATGAGTAGACTTCCTCAAAGTATGCGTAATAAGTTAGGAAAACGTAAAGCAAATGATAAACCTAAGCCAAACACAGAAACAGCTACGCCGACAAATATGTCGCCAGAAGATTTTAAAGAGTTTTTTCAAACAAAATTAAGAGGTTAATAAATATAATTTTATGGATAAAGAGTTAGAATTAGAAATTCAAAAGCTAATTGATGCTGGTAGATCTAAGCAAGACATAGAGACTTACATCACAAACTATGTTGAAGCAAAAAAAGAAAAAGCTCCCCAGAAAGTGGATGCCCCTGCGGAGCCAGAAGATATGGCATCCAAGCCGGTAGATTTTTTATCGGAATCCAAAAGCTATAAGCCTTTTAATCCTCTAGATGTATCTGGTGATTTATCATTAGATGTTGATCCTACAGGCGGTGTTGGTACCGCTATTGAAGTGGCAAATAGCGTTGTTACAGACGAAGAGTTTGATCAAATACAAATAAACAAAAAACAAAAAGAAAACGAAACTTTAGCTCAAGACAAAGCTGACGCTGCAGCTGATGGCCCGTTGTTGTTTTTAGATTTTAGCCAAGAGCTTGGCGGTGTTATTCCTGGTGCTGAAATGACAAAAAAACCTGAAGTTAGACCAACAATTGACGGGCGAACAAGATCTGCTGAAGGTTTACCGTTTGTAAGTGACGAGCTTGACGGTTATTGGCAGTACACAGACAGACGTTTTGGATCACAGAGAGAATACATAAACTCTCTTTGGCAGTCTAAGTATCTAAACGATTTAGAAGCTGTTAATAATGATAAAAACAAGCTTAACGAAAAAGTAAAAGAGATTAGTATAAACTACTTAGACTTAGACGTTGATAAAGATATAGCTGAGTTAAATCAAAAAATAAAAACTTTAGCTGATGGTCCAGTTAAAGATGAATTAATAAAACAAAGAGATGCTAGGTTTAAAGCCAAAAAATATGTGCCGTTGTTTAACGAAGACGGTAGCACTACAGGTTTTATACAAGAACAATATGAAGAGCAAGCTCAAAACGATGCAGATGAGTTTCAGTTGGATGAGTTAGAACAGTCAAGATTAAACTTGTATTATGAACTAGTAGAGTTAGGTAGTTTAGGCGCTCAATTTGATAATAGAAGACCTGTTAAAGACGAAAGAATATTACCTTATGTTGGGAAATCAATTTTAGGTATTAAAGGTGCTCAAAGTGCAGTTGAAAAAGTAGGTGGTGCTGTAAGAGAATTATTTGGTGCAGAAGATACTTATTATGACGATATAAAACTTCTTGAATTTATATATGACAACGACAAGCTTCCTGCTAATCTAACTACACTTCCAGGAGAATCTCAAATAGCTCAAAGATTTAATGAAACTTTAAGTAAGTTTAAAATAGCAAATAGAGCTATTGAAATAAAAGCAAATTTAGCTCCGTTAGAAGAAGAAAGTATTTGGCTTGAAGGATTAGATCGTTTTACTAAAAACATAACTGATAAAGGAACTAATTTTACAGAAAGAAACGACGAAGCTGTAGATTTATTTACTAATTGGTACGCTGAAGCAACTGGTACTATTTTTGACAAAGATGAAGTTTTTAGACCAGGAACATCATCAAGTAGAGCTATACAAGAGATAGCTAAAAACGGAGCTGCAGACTTATCAGAGTTAGTACTTTCTATAGCTGCTACTAAAAAATTACCGGTAGGTGTAACTACAAAGTATGCGAAAGCTGGTAGAGGCATGATTGAACAAACAGGTCAAGTTGTTACTTTTGGTCAAAAAATGCGTAAGACTAAAAACGCTATACAAAAATGGGCGCTTAGAGGCAATAAAAGTAAAGCGTATGAAACAGGCGTTAGGTATAGCTTAGGTGCTGCAGACGAAATAGTAAAGCTAGGTGTAGCTGATATAGTTGGTGGTGGTTTATTTAATTCAGAAGGTTTTGTTTTTAACGATCAAACAGGTGATGTTAATTTAGTTTTTCCAGCATCTTTAGGTTTTGGTAATGAGGCTTCAAAAGACTTTATTAAAAGAATGATGAGAATCAAAATACCTGTATTAACACCTATACTTGCTAATGCTAATAGATCTAAAGCTTTAAGCACTTTTATGGGCGCAAACGTGTCGGCAGGCGTTGGTACATCAACATTAGTTTTTGCAGAGCGAGTAGATGAATATTACAGAGAACTAATAAATGATAGAAAGTTTTTTGAAGCTAAAAAATTACAAGAAACTGATCCTGTGCACCACTTTGTAGGGCATTATATAAACATGCTTATGATTGGTGGTCCTAGAACTTTAGGTAAACTTGGTAGATCAATGCAAAGAGATATTTTACGATTGTCTAACAAATTACCTGGTACTGATAAAGCAGGCGCAACGCTAGGTTTAAAACATGGGGCTGAGCCAAAAGAAATTGATGCTGCTGTTCAAAAAAAAATAAACGAAATAAAATCTAATAAAAATTTAGATAAGTTTCAAAAAGAAGAGCAAATAAGCGAAGTTAGAAAAGCTGGTAACAAACTGCAATACTTACACGAGTATAATGCAGCTATTACAACAGCTAAGTCGCATGGTAACTACATGAAGTTTTTATCTGATCAGTCTGTGCTTCTTAATAAAATAAAACAAGGCGTTGAGCTTACGGCTAAAGAAAAAGAAAGACTAGCTAATTTAAAAGAATACGAGTTTGATTATATAAAAGCAGAGCTTGGTGTTAGTAAAAATTCTGTTGAAGGACGATTGTTTGACCTTAAAAAGAAAAACTTTGAAAACATAGTAGAGTCTTTGAATGCTGAAAATATACGAGGACCACAAAAAGAAAAAATTATTGATCTTATGGATCAATACTTAAAAGTAAAAGACAGAAAAACAAACTTAGAAGGCACTATTAATAAAAGACCTGAGCTAGAAGGTGTTGTAAGAGAAAAAATAAATAAAATAAACGAACAGCTAAAAGAAATAACAGATAAAATTGGTGTAGAAACTAAGTCTTTTGATGCCGTATTTGAGCGAATGATTGAAGGCGAAGTAAACATGGTTAAAGCAGCTGCTAGCGAAATGGGTGTTAAAGGGTTTAACGTTTTAAACGGAAGCGGTTTTGCTAGGTTTTTAATGTTAACTGGTAGATATACTCCTGAAGCTGCTATAGCTGAAGCTATGAAAAGCTCTGGTGTTTATGATCCTGTTAAAGATCAGATATACCTTAACATGAGTAGAATAAAAGAAACTCGAAGTTTAGGTGATCCGTTGCATGAGCTAGGCCACGCTATACTTAGAAAATCTTTAAAGGGGCCTGATGGTAAAATAAGTAGCGAAGGTATAAAAATAATAGATCAATTTAGAAACTCTTTAACAGCTCAAGAACAACAGATTATTAACGAAAGAGTTAAAAGAAACTATAATCCTGACGGAACTAGAAATAAAAACGAATACTACGAAGAGTATTTAATGGCTTGGTCTGATGCTGTTAAAAACAGAGAAATTACATATAATGCAACTACTGGTCAAAAAATATCTGATGTATTATACCCTGTTCTTTCAAAAGCTGGATTTGGAACCAACTTTGCTAAAACAGATATAGGCGGTGAAAATATATTTTTATTCATGCAAACGCTACAGCGTGCTAGCTTAAAAAAAGGTTTACGTAAAGATATTATTGAATTTGGTAAACAAGCTAGAGAAGGTGATGTTAAAGGTGAAATGCTTCAGTCTAAAAATATTACTAAAGAACAAGCAGAAAAAGTTGCAGAAGATTTAAACAAAATAAATCAAATAAAAAAAGCTGTTGAAACCTTTTCAAGTAAAAAAGGTTTAAACGCCCTTGAAGTATTAGAAAGTGATGCAATTTACCAAAGAGCTTCTCAAAGAATAAAAGATAATATTAGTGAAACAACAGGTAGATTAACAACAACTTTAACTAAAAGGTTGTTTGATCCTATACCTGAAGACTTTACTAAACCTTTAGGCGATACTAAAGACTTAGCTAGACAAAACTTTCAAGAGTCTTTAAAGTCTGAGCTTGAGCAAATGGTTATAAAAGAATACAAAGGCAAGCAAGAGTTAGAAAAGTTTATAGTAAATAGAGGCTTTTTAAGAGCTCAAAGCTTAGCTAAAAGACTAGGTGTAATACAAGAAGTTGCTGAAGGCACTAGTAAAGAAAAGCAAATAGCGGATAAGCCTGGCATGGTACAGCAAGGCAACAGATTCTTGTTAGACATGGCTGAAACTGCTGGTCCTAGAGTGAGAGAAGCTACTCAAAAAGTATATAAAGAAATAGCAGAAAGCGTTGAAGCGCAAAAGCAAGCTGGTAAACCAGAAGCTGAAATAGTTCCAGGTAGCTATAAGCAAGTTAATCCTAAATACTTATCAGAACTTATAGAGTCTTTTGTGGTTGGTAAAAGAGCCGAAGTTAAAGGCCAAGAAGTTATTGGCGATAAAGCAATGTCTGACCGTATTGTAAAACAGATACAAACAAAGCAACAGCTAAACAACAATGAAATAGCTATATTAAAAAAGTCTATAGGTGATAATTGGTTAATGTTTGATGCTGCTTTGCCTCAAGGTTTTACTATAACTGGCGAAGCTACAATGGGTAGAATAGGTGGTTTAAAACCTTATTACAACGAGATGACTCAAAGAGCTACTCAAGAAACATTTGGCATAGCCGCAGCTCCTTCAGGTAGAAAACCTTTTGTTAGAATAAAAGGCATGAACAAAGAAACTTTCATGCAGCCATTAGAAGCTATTACTAAAGCTTCAGAAAGTGGACCATTAAAGAGCATGCTAGTTGAATATGTTAGAGCTTTTGAAAATCAGGCTATGAGATCTAGACTAGATCCATTAGGTGAAGCGTTTAAGCATTTAGCAGATGGTAGATCACCGTATTTATTTAGTGTTAATGAAAAGACAGGTATGTCTATAGCTGATTTAATGCAGCAAGGCGTAGCAATAGGCTCTATAAGATTACAAACTAAAAACTTAATAGAAGCTTTTGGTAAACCTAATTACGAAAAAATAGCTAGAGAAAAACATCCAGCTGTAGTTGATTTAGTTGAAACGTTAATGCTTAACAGAAACGAAACGCTAACTGTTGGCGGATCATATCAAAAGTCTATTAAAACTGACGCTTTTACACCTGGCGAAATAAAAAATCAATTAACAGAAGGTGGTATATATAGAGGTAAGAAGCTAAACGATCCGGCAACTCGTCAAAAGTATGTTAATGCAGCTTTTAATATAGGTATGAAAATGCATCCGGCTATAGAATCTTCTTGGATAGAAGCTTCGTTAGCTTTAAAAGATGGTTATAAAGGCACTGTTAAAGTTACAGATTATGCTACTCAAAGAGCTGCGCTTAGAAATAGATCTTTTACTCCAGCTGAGATTAAAAAAATGGAAGCTGATATGAAGAAGCTAGGTGTAGACGTTGAGAATCTAGTTAACGCTACGCCTATGGAGATGAAAGGTTTTGTTAAAGAAACGCTAGAGTCTATAGGTAGAGAAACATCACTTCAAGCTAAAGAGCAAATATTAGCAAACGCTAAAAATAGACTTGAAAATATAAACAAGGCTAATCATGATTTACACAAATACATGAACGACTTGTATCAAAAAGAATATGCTAATAAAAATATAGATAATACTTTTGTATTATTAAATGGTGCTTTACAAACTAATATTACGGCTGGTAAAAGAGCTATGAGTACTTTTGAGTATGTATATTTAAGAGAAGGTAAACAAATAGGTTTAAATAAGCCGGCTAAAACATTAAAAAACTACGAAGCTAAATTACAAGAATACTACAAATCTTGGGAGCAATGTGTTGAGTATAAAGAAAGATATAATGTAAGGTTAAAAGAAACTAAAAATAAAGCCCAAGCTAGAGATTTAGCAATATCTGATCTTCAATGGAAGAACGAGCACTTAGGCGCTTCTGCTACAACAAACGGCAAAATATCTTCTTATATATATTCTGGTGGCAAGTCTATAACGCTAGATAACATAAACAATGGCCACAGAACGCTTTGGGCTCCTAAATATATAGCTGACAAAGTATTAGATGCTAAAATAAAAGTTGGTGACAAAATGGTTGACAACAAAGTTAGTTTAGAAGGTGAGCTTCGTATATTAAAGTTTGGTCAAGGTAAATTGTTTGGGCCAGACAGAAAAGTTGTACATTTTACAGGTGAGTCGGCTAGTACATATATAGCTAATAAAAATAGAGTTGCAGAAATAATTAACGAAACATTGCAAGCAGAGCAGGCAAGTGTTACAAAAGTAGCTGCACCAAGTAAAATTTTAAGTTTTTCTAAAGACTTTAGGAAAACAAAAGAAAACATAAAGATATATGATAAAGCTATGGAGCTTGGTCGTATGCCTAAT
>Ga0209348_1000201_pt1 | contig 33901 bp, 61 predicted proteins | sample ETNvirenome_2_30_FD_184065 | JGI IMG/M metagenome (GOLD analysis project Ga0209348, IMG submission 184065) | Marine viral communities from the Pacific Ocean - ETNP_2_30 (SPAdes) (version 2) | ecosystem: Environmental > Aquatic > Marine > Oceanic | place: Pacific Ocean | collected 2013-06-22
TATGCCAACAGGTATTATGAGAACAAATAAAGCAGGAGTTATGGAAAGAGACTACAGAGACAAAGGTGGTTTTGTACCAGTGGGTATCAAAGAAAAAGCAGATGATGTACCAGCTATGTTATCTAAGAACGAGTTTGTAATGACGGCTAACGCTGTTCGAGGAGCGGGCAACGGGAGCATTGAAAAAGGAGCACAAAGGATGTATGATACAATGAAAAAACTAGAGAATAGGGTAGTATAATGGAAGATATGAGCCCAGCTTTAAAAAAACGTTTAATGATGTTAATGATGAGTCCAGAATTTAAAGGTATGCCTATGGATAAATTAATAGAAGAAGCAGAAAATCAATTAAGACAAGATTCATTTAGATCTAAAGAAGGACCTCTTTTAGAAGCTAAAGATGGTGGTAGAGTATTAAAACAAACAGGCGGTATAACAGAAACAAGAACATTACCACCAGAATACGTAGAAGCATTAGGTAAAACATATGCAGCAGATCTTACAAGACAAGCTGGTATACCTAGTATTACTACAGCAACAACTCAACAACCAGGTGAAACTGCAGAACAGTTTGCACAAAGACAAGCACAAGCACAACAGTTTGGCATTACAAGAGCAGGTATGGCTGAACTTGCACCACAAGTTGCAGCACAAGATGCATTACAAACAGCAGCTATAACTCAAGCAACAGATCCAACAACAGGTCTTGGAGCATTTCAACCTTTCCTAACAAAAGCTACAACAGCGGCAGATGCAGCAACTGGTTTAACAGGTCCTATGACAGCAGCTCAAACAACAGCATACATGTCACCGTATCAACAACAAGTTATAGATGCAACGTTAACAGAATTTGATAGACAAGCTCAGATAAGACAAAACCAACAAGCAGCAGCAACACTTGGTATACCAGGTGCATTTGGTGGTGGCCGTGAAGGTGTCCAAAGAGCAGAGTTTGATGCAGCGAGTGACAGGAATCGAGCGGCTATACAATCTAATTTATTACAACAAGGTTTTCAACAAGCACAAGCTGCAAGACAACAAGATCTTGCAAATCAAATGGCTTTAGCTAATCAACAAAGAGGATTAGGTGCAGCAGCTCAAGACTTTGCAAGAGCGCAGATATCTGGCCTTGGTACATTAGGTGCAGCACAACAAGCACAAGCTCAAGCAGTTCTTGATGCACAAAGACAAACAGCGCAAATGGCTGTCGATGATCCAAGAAGAAGATTATCAATGCTAGGTCAAGGTGTGGCTGGTCTGTCGGGTCTAGGAACTGTACAAATAAGCGAGGCTCCACAAGCAGCTCAAGCTAGTCCATTAACAACAGCTTTAGGTTTAGGTTTAGCAGGTGCTGATATCTATGGAAGGATATTTAGGTAATGTCTAGAATATTAAAACGACCTATGTTTCGAAGAGGCGGTAAAGTTAATGAAGGCATTATGTCTGGCCTTGTTGATAGAACTAAACACGCAGAAAATCCTTTTGTTGGAAGTAATATTGATTTAGAATCTTTAAAAGGGAACACTGCAGCTTTAGAAGCGATATTAGAACAATACACACCTAAAACAAGATTACCTACTGGTGAGTTTGGTTTAAACCTAGCATCAGGTATGTCAGTTACTGATGCACTAAAAGATCCTTATGCAAGATTTACAAGAGCTGATGATGCAAGAGAAGCAGCTATTAAAGGTGGTGCAGCTAAACTAGCTATTGGTCAAGCGTTAAAAACACCTAAAGATGCTAGAACTTCAGCTCAAAAAAATGCAGATGTTTTAGAAAAATTAGGAGTTTTTAAAAATAAAGAAGAAAAAGCTAAATATATTCAAGCAGCAACTATTAGAACTGAAGCTGGTGCATCTGATCTTCAAAAAAAAGGAGTTGTTACAGGAGGAACTGCTAGAGATAAAGTCGTAAAAGATTTAAATTATGTTAAAAATATTAGAGGACAAGCTGATGTTATTAAAGAAAAAATTAAAGAAGATCCTACTTTAACAGGAGGTGTTGGAACTATAAGAAGAGGTGCTAATCAAATAGGAACGTTACTAAAAGATTTAGGGTTTGATATAGGAGAAATTTTACCTGAAGGCATGTCTAAAGATTTTATTTTTGACCCAGATATTCCAACTATAAAAGCTTTAGAAAATACTTTGGCTGCTGGATATGCAAAAGTTTTATATCCAGGACAAAAAATTACAAATTTACAAATTAATCAAGCTAAAGACATTATTAATTTAACAGGATTTACAGGTTCTGAAGAAGTTGCTAACAGAATAGATCAAATAGCTAAAGAAATGGATATTTTTATAAACTCTAATGAAAGTTTATTAGGTCTAAAAGAAGAAAATGAAATCCCTAAATATGGTATAGTTAACGGAGAACTTGAAAGGATTGATTAAAAATGGCTACTATTTTCGTAGAAGGTTTAGGTAATATTGAGATACAAGGTGATGTTCCTACAAAAGAAGAACAACAAACAATTATGGATGCTTTAGGTGGAACTGACGATCCAATAGCTCTTCCATCAACAGATATAGAAGATCAATATTTAGATAATATCCCTGATCCCGATGTAGAAAAAGGTTTAGAAACTGAGACAGCTATTCCTGAATTAATAGATCCTAACTTAGCAGAGTTAGGTAAACCAAAAGGTTTAGAAAAATTTGGTGGTAGACCTATTTTTGAAGCTGTGGGTGCTATTGGTGGTTCAATACCAGGGACTTTAGCTGGTAGTTTGCCAGGTGGAGTGGCAGGAGGAACTTTAGGCTCTCTGGGCACAGGGCAATTATATGATGTCTTACAAAGTGCAATTATAGATGAACCCACTGATTTAGAAACACAAGTAAAAAAAGCAGCGGACGATTTTAAAAGAGAAGCTCTTTTACAAACTTTTTTTGCTAAAATACCTGGTTTAGGAACAAAAATAAAAAGTCTTGTATTTGGAAAACCAGATAAACAATTATACAAATCTGCAAAAAATATTAATTTTCCATTAAGTTTAAGTGATAGCGGAAATGTAATATCAAAAGGATATGGTAGAGTAATAGGTATTTTTCCATATGTTGGTGGTCCAACAAAAACAGCTTTTGGTAAAAAAGCTGATTTTTTAACAAAAAAAGCTAATGATACTTTAAATACTTTTGGCCCTAATGTTACTTTATCAAAATTAGGTATAGATATGACAAAAGCATCTAGATCTACCTTTGATGAATTTAGAAGAGTTAGTAGTTTTTTTTATGATGATTTTTATAAAGCAGTAGATAACATAAGTAACACTCCTGTTATATCAACTCAAAACTATAAGAAATCTTTAGAAAAGTATGTAAAACTTGTTGATAGTGGTAAAATTAAAGGTGTTACTGATCCAAGAAAAGATACAATATATAAATACGCTAAGTCTACTTCAAAAAGAATACCTCAATATATAAACGCTACACAATACCAAGCTTTAAAAGAAGGTATTAAATATTATGCTAATTTAGCTAAAAAAGATGGTGTTAATATTAAAGTTTTAACAGGGTTTAAATCATCTTTAGAAACAGATTTAAGATTATTAACTAAAGAGTCTTATCAAGATAATTTACTTAAAAAAGTTTACCCCTTAACTAATTCTAAAAGAAAACAATTAGATCCTAAACTATTATCAGATATTGCAACTAAATTGAAATTTGCTGATAAAGTTTATGCGACTGGTTTACAAAATTCTATGATAAAAGAAATAGCAGAAAAAGAAGGTAAGAAAAAAATTAAAGATTTAGTTCCTGTTCCAGGGATAAGAACTTTTGATAGTCCAACAGCTGATAGTTTTAAAAGAGTAGATAAAAATATTTTTGGAGCAGGTTTTGAAACACCTGGTTCTTTAAACGCAGATGAGTTAGCAGAAGCTCTTTTACGAAGAAAAGCTGGCCCTAAATTTTTTAAAGATTTAAAATCAATAGTGGGACAAAAACAATTTGATAGATTTGTTAGAAATAAACTTCAAAAAGCATATGATAGTTCTTTAGTCCCTTCAGCAGATAAACAAATAGGTGGATTAATGTTTGATCCATATAAATTTGAAAAAAATTTAGGTTTAAATACCGAAGCGGGAAGAGATTTATTGGAAGAAATGTTGAAAGGTTCAAAAGTAACAATAGATAAATTAGATTCTTTTTTTAACATAGCAAAAAATCATGCAGGGTTGAAAGTTCCCGATGTATCTTCATTTGTAGCTAGAAGAGCTGCACTAGGAGGTACTAGATCTTTATTTGGAGGTGTTGTTATGACTGCTGGTGTAACTACAAATCCATTTTTAGGTATACCATTAATTTTTATGGCTAGAGGAACTTCTGGTTTTTTAGCTAACCCAAAACAATTAGATGATGTAATGAGAGTATTAGACCCTAACTCTACTGCCGCTCAAATTAAAACAACTTCATTAAAATTACTTGATGCTTTAATTAGTGATAGTAAAACTCAAATAGAAAAAAATGAATTAAGTTTATACAAGGAATTTATAGAAACAACTCCTTTAGAAGAAATAAAAAAAGGAATAGATGATACTTTAGAGTCTTCACAAGAATTTTTAAGTTTAGATAATGTTAAAGATGAAGAAAAACCTGCATTAGATAATCAATCACAATTACTTACACCACAACTAAATACACCAAACTTAGATGCAAATTCACTAGCTAAAACATCTACACCACAACCATCTGGTGTTACAGCATCTGGCTTAACACCAACAGAATTAGGATTACTGTCACCTGAAGAACAAGCCATCAGATTAAGACAAAGAGGAATGGCGTAATGGATGAAGATCAAATCTTACAATCAATTATAGCAGACCCAGATGTAGTAGACCCTACTATTGATGTATCTAGATTAAGAAAAACTACAGAAACAAGTCCAAGATTATTGGGAGGAGTTACTGGTATTCAAGGATTAAAATTTGATCCTACAAGAACAGATTACATAAGAGATTTATATTCTGTTTATAGTGGTGGATTACCAACTATAGATGTTGCACCAGTAGTAGATACAACTACATCAACAGTAGATACAACCACACCAACAGTAGACATTGGTGGTGGCATGGATCAAGTAATAGGCGACCCTGTTGTTACACAACCTGTTCAAGATTTAGTAGACCCAAGTGTTGACATATCTGAAGTAGGATTAACTGGAGGTCTAACTCCATCAGGAACTTTTGGTGGTCAACCAACTTTTACAACTACTCCAGGTACCAGTGTAGATCCAATAAGTGGAGACATAACTAATCCAGATGGAAGTTATGGTGGAAACATAGTTGATGACGTTACATTAACAGGCATACCTCCTGTTACCACAGCAGTAGCCCCTCCAAGTATTTTAAATCCTTTTATAGAAACTCAAACAAGTCTGCTTGCAGACCCTGGTATATCTAGACTAACTGATGATATTGATACACTTGATGATACCATTGTAACTCCAAGTATTGACAGTGGTAGAGGTGGCACTTCAGCAAGCGCTGCTGCAAGACAAGCTGCAATGGATACTTTCGATACAACACCATCAATAGATTTTTTAGACTTAGATGATTTAGAAGCTGATCCAGGTGCTCAACCTAGAGATGACATAGATACTTCACTTCCAATAGATTCAATTGTTAGAGACACTCTCATTAATAGAATTTTTGATGCACCAGTAACTTTAATTCCAAAAGCAATAGAAGCAATAACAGAAAAAAGTGAGTCACAGAAAGAATATGAAAGTTACACTCCAGAACAACAAGGAGCAATTAATCAAGCCTTTTCTGCTACAGGTATTTCAGGATTAGCAAATAAAAATCCAGTTTCACTTTTTGGTAAAGGTGCTTTAGAAACAGCTAAAGAATCACTAGACCAAAGAATTAATAATGTAGGAATCGATAACACAACACTTGAACTAAACAATTTTGTTCAAACATTAGGTGGAGAGTCTGATGCTAGAATAGATCAAGCAGTAGCAGATGCAGAGGCAAAAGCAAAAGCTGAAAGAGATGCACAAGCTGCAATTGCAGAAGCAGAAGCAGAAGCAAAAGCAAAAGCTGATAGAGACGCAGAAGTAGAGTCAAGAAGACAGCTAGAAGCTAGAATAGATGCTGACAGAAGAGCAGCTCAAACTCAACAATATTCTCCTGCTCCTACAAATGTAGGTAATCCTTTTGGATATGGCGGCGGAAATCAAGGAGGATCATCAACTGCTGGAGATGCTCCAGGTTATAGTGGACCATCACCTTTTAAAAAAGGTGGAAAGGTTAAGTAATATGCCAAGTAAACAAGACGCATTACAAAAAATAGAATCACATGAAAAACTTTGCCGTATAATGCAAAAACAAACCTACGAGAGAATGAATCAATTACAAACTCAAATAACTAGAATTGAAAGAATATTATTAGTATCAATGGGTTCTGTTATGACTGGTATGGCTGGTGTTATTATAGTTTTAATACAAAAACTTTAAATCCAATCTTTTAATTCTTCACCCATAACTTGACTAGCTATATTAATTTTTTTACGAAGAGCTTTTACAATTCTTTCATCAACAGTATCTTCAGCAATAATATCTACATAAGTCATAGGTTTAGTTTGGCCTATTCTATCTATTCTAGCTTCTGATTGTTGTCGTTTTTCTAAATCATAACCATTAGAATAGTAAATCATAGTTGATGCAGCTGTAAGAGTAATACCATAACCACCAGTTTGTGGTGTGCCAACTAAAAATCTAACAGGGCTGTCTGGGTCTTGTATTTCTTTAATTGCTTTTTGCCTATCTTCAACAGATGTATCTCCGTAATAAGTCATTACACAGTTATCCACATCTGTATTAAATTCTTTTTTAATATGTTCTACGATTGTTTCTATGTCGTGCCTATAATGTGCCCAAATTACCACTTTACCGTGTACTTCATGCAACAGATTTATTAACTCATCTATACGATTATTTTTTAATACTTGAGTAGTGCCGTCATCAGATGTAAAATGCCCGCACGTTATTTGATGCAAACGCATAAGTTGTGTCATAACTGTTGCAGTTGTAGCAGCCTTACCATTTAAAAAAGCTAGGGCTGTTTGTTTCATTTGTGAATATACTTTCTTTTGTTCATCACTTAATTGTACAATACGTTTCATGAAAGTTTTTTTTGGTAAATCTAAGCAATCATCTTTTAATACACGATCAGAAAATGGTTTTAATTTTTCTGAAAGTTCTCCTAGTCTTTGATAACCAACCACAATTTTTACATCTCTACCACCAAAGTTAGCTGTTCTCATAATTGCATATCTATTTTTAAATGTATAAAAAGAAATATGGTCTAGTAACCAAGGACTTAAAAAATAACATTGTGTGTATAAATCTAAAGGTGATTTAGTAACTGGTGAACCTGTAAGTATTCTTCTATATTTAGAATGTTTTGATAAACCTAAAATATTTTTTGTACGTTTAGCACTAGGGTTTTTAATGGTGGTGGACTCATCAATTGCAACTAAAACATTGTGACTATTTAAAAATTTAATAGCAAAATCAACACCTTTTTTAGTAGAAAAAGCCTCTACATTCATAATTAAAATATGTAGATCCTCTCCTGTTTTAAACAAAGTATTTAATTTTTCTTGTTGAGTTTTATTAATCATAGCTTTCCAAAGCACCATTGTTTTATCAATATGGTCAACAAGATGTTTAGGTATTTCTAAGTTATACCAGTTTTGATACACACCTTTTGGTGCCACAATTAGAACACCATTAATTTTGCCTTTGTCATAAAGCATAGATATATTGTCTATTAATACTTTAGATTTACCTGTACCCATTTCCATAAAATAGGCATATACTTCTTTTTCCCATGACTTTTTTAACGCTTTTAATTGATGTGCATATGGTTTAGTTTTAAATTTATAGTGCATAATTACTTCTTTCTATTTGACAAAATATCAAATATATATTAAAAGTCAAGCATGAAAGAAAATAGCAAATCAATTGTTTATTTACTTCAAGAAGTACCGGGAACTAAAATAGGTCGTCCTAAATATAATATTATTGGGGCACAAAAATTTGGTGAAATTAAAGTTCTTCTTAGAGAAGATACGCAAATTGTTAGAAGTCCTGGACCTATTACTTATCAATTAAGAAGATTGTTAAAAGATTTTTCTGATGAGGATTATTTACTATTATCAGGAGATCCTAAAGTTATAGGTTTGGCTATCGCTATTGCGTGTGATATTAACAACGGAAAGTATAAAACGTTAACTTGGGATAGACAAGAAAAAATGTACTATTCAACTGAGTTTAACATACATGAAAGAGGTGAAATCGATGAGTCAAATAGACTATGAACAAGATAGAGTACAATCTGTAACACAAGCAGACGCAGCTAAAAGTTTGTCTGATAAAGTTATAAAATTAAAAGATTTAGAGGACGAAATTGCTAACGCAGAAAAAAGTGTTTCTAAATTAAAAGAACAAGCAAAACAATTATCGCAGTTTGAGATACCAGCGATGATGGAAGAAATGCATATTACAAAATTAAAGTTGAAAGATGGAGAGTCCGTAGAGATAAAAAAAATATATGGCGCATCCATACCTCAAGAGCATCAAGGGGCAGCTTTTCAATGGCTTCGAGACAACGACTTAGGTGATATTATTAAAAATGATATTACCGTTACCTTTGGTCGAGGCGAAGACAACAAGGCAGCAGAATATGCTACCCTTGCACAAGGTCAGGGGTATGAGCCCGTCCAGAAAATTGGCGTTCATCCTCAGACACTTAAAGCAGTAGTCAGGGAGCGTCTTGAATCTGGACGTGAGATGCCCTCTGATTTATTTAAAACTTACGCAGGTAACAGTACAAAAATAACAAGGAGATAGAAATGAGTGACGAGAAACAAATGACACTTAAAAAAGAGGCGAGCTTACCTTCAACAATTTTGTTTGAAGATGATGCTTCCCACGGTTTTGAAAATGTAAAGACAACTAGTTTAGCTTTACCTATTTTAAAACTTTTACAAAATGGTTCAGGAGAAGCGCAAAGACGTAATCAAAATTACGTTGAAGGTGCAGAACCTGGTATGCTTTTAAATACAGTAACAAAAAAACTGTATGATGGAGCAAAAGGGGTATCAGTAATACCTTGCCATTACAAACTAGAATATCAAGAGTGGGCTGATTTTGGAACAGGTTCTGGTAGACCAGAAAATATTTTTCCAGATGGCTCTGATATTTTAGAACAAACAAATAAAGATGGTTCAGGTAAAGATAGATTGGAAAATGGTAATTACATCTTAACTGTTGGACAACACTTTGTGTTAATCGTTGGTGACGATGGAGCTGAACAAGCTTTAATTTCAATGAGTTCATCACAAGGTAAGATAAGTAGAAAATGGAATTCAATGATGATGTCCATTTCACTTGACGGAAAGAATGGTCCATACACACCGCCATCATTTAGCCACTCTTATAAACTAACCACAGTGTTAAATTCTGGTAAAGGTAATCAGTGGTATGGTTATAATGTCATAAAAGAGGGTGCAGTAAAAAATGCAACTTTATATGAACGTGCTAAAAAATTTTACACTAGTTTAGCTAGCAAATAGTGTGAATAGTAGGCGGCAAAGGGAGACTGGAGCCGCCTACGCTACCGAGTGGAAATGATAGAACTAGATAAATTTATAAAAATATTTGAAGGCTTAGATAGTGCCTACGGTCAAACTGTCAAAACAGATCAATTTAGCGAAAAGGGTAAACACAAAACTAAATCTTTTACAATATCAAATCCTGTAACAAAAAAATTATGGCGAGAACATTTAGAAGGCAAGGATCCAGCTTTAGGTATTGTGCCTATTACTAAAGAAAACAAATGCAAGTGGGGGTGCATAGATATTGACACTTACCCATTTGATCACAAAAAATTTATACAAAAATTAAAACAAAAAAATATACCTATGATTGTATGTCGATCAAAGTCTGGTGGTGCACATGCATTTTTATTTACCAAAGATTTTGTACCTGCAACTGTAATGAGAGTAAAATTAAAACTTATTGCATCTGCAATGGGTTTTGCCAGTGCAGAGATATTTCCTAAACAAGATTATATAAGAGTTGATAGAGGAGATACAGGTAGTTTTTTAAATTTACCTTATCATGCAAATGAAAGAACAGTTAGATATGCATATAATTTAGATGGAGGTGTTTTAAAATTACAAGAATTTTTTAATTTGTACGATGAAGTTTCTTTAACTTTAGAACAGTTAAATGAGTTAAAAATAGAAAGTGAAAAAGAAAAAACGGATTTATTTAAAGGAATGCCTCCTTGTTTAGTTACATTACTAAGCGATGGTGTGCCTGATGGCCAAAGAAATAACTGTATGTATAATGTTGGAGTGTATCTTAAAAAAAGATACCCAGACAAAGAAGAATGGCAAAGTCATATGTTTACTTATAACAAACAATTTATGACACCACCGTTGGATGCAACAGAAATAAATACTTTAATAGGTTCATTAGATAGTAAAGAATACAATTATAAATGTAAAGATGAGCCAATACATAGTTTTTGTGATGCTAAAAAATGTGCAACAAAAGAATTTGGTGTAGGAGATAATGCACCAACTCCAGAAATAAATGAAATAAGAAAATATGATTCTGATCCACCGATATACTTTGCTTCAATAGATGGTGAAAGTGTTGAGGTGGATGATGCAACATTACACGATCCAGAAAAATTTTCATTGGCTTGCATGAATCAAATAGGCAAACCAATGATGCCAGTGCCTAAACATATGTGGCGTAGACTACTTATAAAATTATTTGCAAACTTAGAAACTATACCTGCACCAGAATCATCTAAATTAGACGTGCAGCTAAAAGAAATACTAGCAGATTATATAAACAAAACTCCAGGTAAAGAACTTAAAGATGTTATGCGAGGTATTGCATTTACAGATACAGATGGTTTTACATATTTTAAATTTAAAGATTTTTGGAAATTTTTATTAAAAACAAAATCTTGGGCAGAAAAAACTTACCCTAAACAAAAAACAATGAGATTGTTACAATCTTTATTTGAAGCAGAAGAAACATCACCTAAAGTAGGGGTTAAGACTGTAAGATTATTAAAAATGCCTACGATAAAATTGGAAAGACCAAACCCTAGAACAACAAAAGTAGAAAAATCACCATGGCTATAGTAAAGAAAATAATGGGTCCACCAGGCACTGGTAAAACATATAGACTAGTAAACTATTATTTAAAAAAAGAATTAAATGATTATACTACTGATCCTGAAAAAATAGTATACATTACATTTAGTAGAGCTGCCTCAGAGGAGGCAGCAGAAAGAATTACAGAATTATTTCCTAATAGTAAATTAAAATACATATCAACAATGCACGCTATGGGTATGAGGGAGTCTAATATAGATGCTAATACACAATTACTTACTGGTAAAAAATGGAATAGGTTTAAACAAGAATACCCTGAATGGGTGAATATATCTTTTGAAACCACTGTTGATGCAGCAGGTAATCCTAAATATCAAAATACACATTTACAAATAATACAATATTCAAGATCTAAATTAATTTCTATAGAGAACGCTGCTGTTGAATTACAGAAACATCATGAAATAGATGTAGACTCTACAATACAATTACAAACAGATTTAAAATCATTTAAAGAGGGAACTAACATGGTTGAGTTCTATGATATGATTAACAAGTTTGTCGAGGAAGATCGGTGTCCTCCACTCGATGCTGTCTTCCTCGATGAAGCCCAAGACTTAAGTCCTCACCAATGGAAATGTTTTGATTACATAAAATCAAAATGTAAACGAGCCTATATGGCTGGTGATGATGACCAAACTATATATGGGTTTCAAGGTGCAGATCCTAATTATTTTATGGAACAAGAGGGTGAAAGAGATGATCAAGAGGTATCTAGAAGGGTTCCTAGAGCTGTGCATCGAGAGGCAATTAAAATACTAAATCAACTTACAAGTAGAATCGATAAGAAATGGATACCAAGAGATGCAGAAGGAACAGTTTATCCTAATTATACATTAGATGAAATAGATTTTTCTAAAGGACATTGGATGATATTAGCTAGGACTAATAAATTATTACTTAGTATTTCAGAACATTTTTATTTTTTAGGTGTAAGATTTACAGGCAGAGCAAATAAATATTTACCTAATTCTATATTAGAAGCTTATCAAGTTTGGACAAGATTAAATCAAGGAGCTTTTGTTTCTCCTGAAGAAGCTGAAAGACTTTATGATTATTTATTAGTAAAAAAAGGACACGTTCGTAGAGGTTATTCAGATGGTAAAACTATACAACGTGAAACAAGTGTTGATTTAGATAAATTAAAAAGTGAACACGGTTTACTAATAGATGGTGATTGGAAACAATTACATTTTCCAGAAGATACAAAAGAATATATGCAAACATTATTAGAAAGAGGAGATACATTAATGGAAAAATCAAAAATACAATTATTAACTTTACACGGGTCTAAAGGTAAAGAATGTGAAAATGTATGTTTGTTTACAGATTATGGAACAGAGGGGCAAGATGAATTTATTTATCGTAGCGCATATGAAAATCCTGATGCTGAACACAGACTATTTTATGTAGGCACAACAAGAGCAAAAGAAAACTTATATATTATGCAACCAACATCAGATTATTATTACACAATAGGGGGACCAATAGTATGACAAATAAAGATATATTTAAAGGAGTCGAGTACGATTCGTTAGAAAAACAAGTTGGAGGAAAACATTACAAGAGTATGAAGATCCAACCCGCAGAGTTTATAAATGAAAACAAATTGCTTTTTGCGGAAGGTAATGCTATAAAATATATATGCAGACATTCTTCGAAGGGAAAAGAAGAAGACATAAAGAAAGCAATACATTATTTAGAAATGATATTAGAAAGAGATTATAGTTAATGTTTGAAGCACAGACCGAATGGATAAGTCCTGAGTCATTTCCTGATCTTAAGGATCATAAATATATAGCCATTGACTTAGAGACAAGAGATCCTAATTTAAAATCAAAAGGATCTGGTGCATTAATAAATGAAGGAGAAATTGTAGGTGTTGCTGTAGCTGTTGAAGGTTGGTCTGGTTATTATTCTTTCGGACACAAAGAAGGAAATTTTTTTGATGAAGCTGTAGTAATGCGATGGATAAAAGAAGTATGTGCATTGCCAAATGTAAAATTATTTCACAATGCAATGTATGATGTGTGTTGGTTAAGAGCATACGGTGTTAAAATAAATGGCCATATTGTTGACACAATGGTTATGGCATCATTAGTAGATGAGAATAGATTATGGTATTCACTTAATAGTTTATCCATAGATTATCTTGGACAAGTAAAAGATGAGACAGCATTAAGAGCAGCAGCTGACAAAGCAGGTATAGATGCAAAATCTGAGATGTGGAAACTACCTGCAATGTATGTAGGTTCTTATGCAGAGAAAGATGCAGAGCTGACTTTAGCTTTATTTAAAAAACTATCTATTGAAATTAAATCACAAGATCTTACAAAAGTATTTGATCTTGAAACACAATTGTTTCCTTGTTTAATTGATATGAAGTTTAAGGGAGTGCGCGTAGACATTGAAGCAGCTCATAAACTGAAACAAGAATTAGCGAAACAAGAAGAAATGTTACTCCTAGAAATAAAAAAAGAAACCAACCTAGAACCTCAAATATGGGCTGCAAGAAGCATTGCCAAAGTTTTTGACAAATTAAATTTACCTTACGCAAGAACTGCAAAATCAAAAGCACCTTCCTTTACTAAAAATTTTCTTCAAGAACATAAGCATCCTATTGTTAATAAAATAGCAAAAGCTAGAGAAATTAATAAAGCACATACTACATTTATAGATACGATTATCAAGTATCAACATAGAGGTAGAATACATGCAGATATAAATCCTATTAGGGGTGATAGTGGAGGCACAGTAACTGGTAGATTTTCATATTCAAATCCTAACCTTCAACAAATACCAGCGAGAAACAAGCAGCTAGGACCTATGATTAGATCATTATTTATACCAGAGAATAATCATAAATGGGGATGCTTTGATTACTCACAGCAAGAACCAAGATTAGTTGTGCATTATGCGGCTACAAAATTTAAAGGTGATGAAGAAGTTACAGAAATAGTAGAAAGATTTCAAAACAATGAAGTAGACTTTCACCAAACTGTTGCAGATATGGCTAATATATCTAGAACACAAGCTAAGACAATTAACCTTGGACTGTTCTATGGTATGGGTAAAGCAAAACTACAAGCAGAGTTAGGTTTGTCTACAAAGGATGAAGCAACAAAATTATTTAATAAGTATCATGACAGCGTACCATTTGTAAAAGATTTAATGGATGCAATATCTAGAGATGGGTCTGCGTTTGGTTATATAAAAACATTTGGTGGTAGAAAATGTAGATTTGACAAGTGGGAAATAGCAGAATGGAATAATGGTAAGTTTACTGCACCTATGAGTAAAGCTGATGCAGAGGCAGCATATTTTAAAAAATATCCTAAAGCTACAAAGGCAAATATAAGAAGAGCTTTTACATACAAAGCACTAAACAAATTAATACAAGGATCTGCTGCAGATATGACTAAACAATCAATGTTAGATTTGTATAGAGAGGGCATTGTACCACATATACAAATACATGATGAACTTGATATTTCAGTAGAGTCAAACGATCAAGCTAAAAAAATTATTGAGATTATGGAGAATGCTGTTAAATTAAAAATCCCTAATAAAGTAGACTATGAATCAGGAAACAATTGGGGGGAAATAAATGGATAATTATTATGGCATATTTAAATGCAAACATACCACCAATTTACGCACAAATAAGAAAGGAGTATCTATATGATAACAAAAAACATCATGGAGAAGTTGAAGATTGTATTATCTTTGGTATTAGCTGTATTACAGGTCGTGCTATTTTATGGCACGCTATTATGGAAAACGGCGCAGTCTTTTATAGGCTCCCAATTACGGCTTTTATTCAACGTGGTTATGAACCGTCAACTGTTCCACGTAAAAGACTTGATGAATTACAACTTTGGAATTCTTTTAGTTATTACCCTGCTATTACTGATTATGATATTTTAAGTGGTCAACATGGAAAATATATAGGTAAAGATAAAAAATGGCATCACGGTAACTATCTCTTTACCATTGACTTTGCACATCCAGAGAGTAATATAGTAGATACGGAGCATTCCGAAATACCGCACGAACATAAGTGCGCTCACATAATAGCCTTAGATGACGGCAATTATGCAGCACAACCTAACAATCGAATCATATGGGATTTACCATCTTTCACTGTGAAAGATAATATTCCTGATTGGAAGGTACAAACATCAGAGTGGAACGTAGAGGATTCCGGTAAATGGATAACTGAAGACACCGATAAATTTTTCTACGAAATTGAGGAGAAAAAAAATGATTAAAAAATGGATTGTAAGACCGGTTAGAAAACAATGGAAAAAATTTCTAGGGTGGCTTTTTAGTTGGCAAAAAAAAGATGAGTAAATGTCAAAACTGTAAGAACGATTGCCATTGTCAAAATAATTTACAAGAAAATAGTGTGGGTATTTGTAAATGTAATGATTGTAAATGTAAAAGAACTTATAAAAAACAAAAAGATTATGCAACAGATATATCTTTTGAAAATGAAGTAAAATACGATGGGTAAAAGTATGAATTATTATTTTACAGGAATATTAATTATATTAGTTTGTTTATTAACATTTATTAAACCAGCTTATCCTGGATCTACACAAACAAATACATCTGGATCTAACACCGCAATTGAAGGTGGCTACACTTCTACTGCAACTACTACATATCAATCTGGATCAAGTTCTAATAGCACTACAAATAGTACAACAAATTCAAATATAAGATCAGCGCCTCCATCAGCATCTTCACCATCATATAATAGTATGACACAAGATGTTTGCGCTGTAGGTGGATCACTTGGAGTACAGACGTTTGGACTAGGAATTAGTGGCGGGAAACATTTTATAGATAAAAATTGTGAAAGATTAAAACTGGCTAGAATACTTAATGACTTTGGTATGAAAGTTGCAGCTGTTGCAATACTTTGTCAAGACGAAAGAGTGTTTGAATCAATGATACAAGCAGGAACACCATGTCCAATTGATGGTAAAATAGGTAAAGAAGCACAAAAACTTTGGTCTAAGTATGATAACGAAAGACCTGACTATGATATATACGTTAAACGTATGAAAGCTAGAGAAAGAAAAGAAAAAAAATTAGAGAGAGAAGCAGCTCTGAGAGAAAAGAAAAAACTAGAATCAAAAATTAAAATAGAAAAATTAAATCCAGATAGATAATGCCAAAACCAGTTAGAAAATGGATAGTAAAATTAAGAATGTGGTATGCAGACATAAGAGGTCATCACGGTAAACGATGGGACTATGAGCCGTCTAAACATTATATGAGGAAAAAATGACTAAACCATTAAAAATATCAGAACAAGCTGCCGTGCAAATGCCAATGAAAACGGTAGCCTCTCTGATTATGATGGTTGCAATCGGGACCTGGGCTTACTTTGGATTGCACGAAACTCTTAATCAACACTCAACAAAAATAGAGTTAATGCAAAAAGATTTACAACAAAACTCAGAGTTTAGAATTAAATACCCGCGTGGAGAACTTGGTCAATCAAGTGGAGAAGCAGAACTTTTTATGTTGGTCGAGCATATGTCAGGATTGATTGAGTCTATGGATGAAGAACTAAAAGGTATGAGAAATAATAAAATTAATATAGATTTTTTAAAAGAACAAGTAGCTAAACTACAGGAAGATGTAGAAAAATTAATTAGAAATGGTAATGGAGAACACTAATGATAGAAATGGTATTTGCATTATTACTCCTACAAGATCATAAAATTGTAGAGCATCGTTATCACAAGTCGTTATCAAAATGTCTCAAGGCCAAGCGTTATGCTATGAAGGACAGAAACCCTACAGATAGAGTTGTATTTAAATGTATACAATCTAAGGCAAACATAGAAGTATATATGGGAGAAAAGAAAATTGTTTCTTTAATATTAGAATGATTTGGATATTAGCAATGATAATAGGAGTAGTATATGCGGTTAATCGTATTAACAATTTTGCTGACAGCGTTAACCCTTACGACTTCAGCAGAAGAAATCACAACAAATAATTTACTTCCAAATGCAGGTGATGGCGTAGACTGGGGCTCTAATGCTACAGATCAAATTAATCCTGGTGGTTCTGGCACTGTTTACAATGGTAACACATTAAATGGTTTTGATGTAACTTGCCCTGCATCTCAATCTAGTTGTGGTTATAAATTTAGTGTAGGTGGTGATTTTGAAGTTACTGGCACAGCAACATTATCTGTTGATGACATTGCACTAACAAATAATAATAGAACACAAGAAATGTTAGACAATGGTATAACTTTAAATAGTTATATTGATGTTGCAAACTGTGATAGTCAACCAGGAAACTGTGAAGGTAAATCGGGAAATGCAGACTCACACACAGTTACAATACAATTAAAAGATTCATTAGGTACAGTTTTATCTACAACCACACAAACAAGAACAGACATCGATGGTTTTCAAGGAAACTGTAATGGTTATCCAACATCAAACTCTGGCGGACAGACTGCAGATTGTGGACAATATAATGATCAAGTAATTTATAATGGTCATGGATCAAATAAAGTAGATTGGTCCTGGAGTGGCACAGATAATAACTCAGGGTCAGCTGTTAAAGGTGGTCCTAATTTATTGGGTGCAGCTCTTACGATGACTTACGATGATACTATATTAGATACTAACACTTCAACAGCTTTAGGTGATGTCCAAGATACCTTAGGTGATTTACAAGAAGAGGTATTTGATGATGTGCAAGAATTTTTTTTAGAAGAAAAAACTTTTACATTTGACGAAGAGCCTCAATTTGAAATGGAAATGCCAATGGAAATGGAGATGAACACGCTTCAATTTGCAGAAGAGTTTATACAAGAATTTTTTATGGAAATAGACCAAGAGTTTATGATGGAACCCGAAGGTATGGAACTTGAAGACGGACCCATAGTTATGTTTGCTGACGATGTTATGATGGATGAGGTGTACGAAGAATCTAATGAAATTGTTGCAACTTTTCTACCTATGATGCCAGATAACGAGGACGCTTTTACAACAGAAGAAGCTTTTGTGGATGATGAACCACCCCCTATGTTTATGCAGCCCAATGAAGAACCAGAATCTTTTGCTAATGATACATTTGAACAAGAAGAAATGATGGAAGATGAGCCACCAATGATGACAGAGTCTTTTCCACAAGAAGAAATGATAGAGGAAAAACCAGCTATGATGACAGAATCTTTTCCACAAGAAGAGGAAATGATGGAAGAAGAAATGATGGAAGAAGATATGTTAGAAGAACCAACAGAAATGGCTGAAGAAGAAATGATAGAAGAAGAGCCAACAGAAATGGCTGAAGAAGAATCTGTTGAAAAAAAACCTACAAAGATGGTACAAGCAAATGATGAAAAGAAAAAAGAAACAATTAAAGAAAAGAAACCTACTAGCGAAACTACTAAGAAGTCCTCTGTTCAAACCAAAAAAATTGCCGAACAAAAAGCAATACAACAGAAAAAAGCTCTCGTTAAAAATCTTGCAAGAGTAATGGAAAAAGTTGATAATGATATAAAAAATATATCAAAAAATCTACAAATAAAAAATATAATTAAAATGCAAGCTATGACAACAGATCAGGTATCTTTAAATCAATATGCAAATACACAGTTTTATAAGCCAAAAGACATATATTTAGATCAATTAAACCTCATAGATAACAGGTTAATTTATGCAGATAAGAGTCTTGCAACGTATATTCAAAATGATAAGATAGAAATTAAAGCAAAAAAACTTCAAGAGATTAGATCAAAAAAACAACAAATCTTATTGGAGTTGGAGGCACTAAAAAATGGGTAAACTTAAAGATCAACTCGCAGGAATAGCTGCTTTAATTGCAGCGATTGTTGCAATAGGTGGTGGTTTTACAAAATATGGTGAGATTACTACTAGACTTAATGAAATTGAAGGTAGATCATCTATAGATTATTCTGCACAGATAGCTGTGTTAGAAGAAAAAGTTGAAGCACTGAGCACTGAACATGGTCATACTAAAATTTTAGTTAATGAAAAAGAAATTGAATTATTAAAGGTTCAAATAGAAGAATTAAAAACATCTACATCTAATCCATTAGCAAACTAAAATGCAGCTCAGTAAACACTTTACTTTAAAAGAGATGACTAAGTCAATGACCGCGCAGCGTAAGGGTATTGACAATACACCAGGGTCTGGTGAAATTAAAGCTTTAGGTGATCTGTGTTATGAGGTGCTCGAACCTTTACGTGCACACTTCGACAAACCTGTTACGATTACCAGCGGATACCGGAGCGAGGCGCTGTGTGAAGCGATCGGCAGCAAAAAGACATCGCAGCATGCCAAGGGGCAGGCCGTCGACCTAGAAATTTCTGGCGTGCCAAATATTCAAACAGCTTACTGGCTTTCTAATAACGTAGATTTTGATCAGCTGATTATGGAATACTACGATAAGGATGATCCAGCAGGTGGTTGGGTTCACATATCTTATCACGAATCAGATTCAAATAGAAAACAAGTTCTTACTTTTGATGGAAAAAAATACACTGAAGGTCTTCCAGACATGGAATGGAAGGGTGGAAAAGTTGTCGGATAAAACTAAATCAATGTTACACCTATCTTTAAAATCCATAGATACAGTGGTTGGATATTGTGAAAATTGTGAAGAAGACTCAGTTCTAGTATCAGTTGTAACAGATTATTATAGATGTACAAACTGTGGTAATGATACTAGACAACACGTAAATGGAAGTATTAGATATCTAAAACTATCTGAAAATGACAAAGAATGGCTAAGAAAAAATCCCTCTTCGGAGTAAATACATATAAACACGAAAAACCTCGTAAACGCCCTGGAAGGCATAGTAAAAGCCCAAACAAATCTACAAAAAGAACAAAAAAAAGAAAATATCGTGGTCAAGGTCGTTGACAAATTTGATATAATATCCTATAGTAATTTGGTTCCTGGGTATGAACCTTTGTAATAACTGCCCATAACAGTGTGAAAGGTATAAATGAATAAAATAAATAAAATAATTGAGACAACTGACATTTACGGCAGGTTATTAGAAATATCAGATATGAAAATTTATCTTTTAAAAAAAGAGGTAGAGTTAAAAGATAAATTAGAAAAACTGAAAGCTGAAAAAAATGAAAACAGTAACAATTAATGTAGAAAATATATCACAAGGTCAATGGAATACTTTTTTATTGGAATTGAATTTAATGAAAAAAGCATGGCGACCTTACGGTGTGGCTGTTGAATTAAAAGCTCATAGTATCAACCGTGTGATTGAACAAGGGACATCAAATGGAGAAACTCTTAAAAAAAATAGACGAGGCGGCAAATAATTGGAATAAAACAAAAGATCAATATTATAAATATTTATGGTATAAATTAATAAAAAAATTTAATCATGGCAAAAACATTGATAATACTGGTGTTGTTATTCGACGGGACGTTAATTCAAGAAAAATACAATCTATCAAGACCGATAGAAGTTCATGAGTGTTTGTCAATGGCTAATGAACACAGAAATGAAATATCTCATTACAGAGAATTTGATGACCCTATAAGAAATGGTTGGTATTTAAACGATGGCCGTGGCACAATTCAAGGTTTTATTTGTGAGTAATTAAGTATCAGCGCTTTCTTGTTCAACACAAGCAAATCTTATAAATATCTCATGTTCGTTAACCTCTTGTCTACCTATTTCTTCCATTTTACTTAATGACTCTTTGTATCCCGTTTGCATACAATCATACATATCATTAAATGTACCGGACCATTGATGCCCAGGTAGACATGTCCCAGCAGCATATGAACAAATATATAAAATTAATGCTATTTTCATGTTGACATTCTCAAAGAAATTTATATATTATCCTATAATTAAAAACTGATATGAAAGGAAAGTACAATATATGACTGACATAAGCAAATATAAAAATGTCTCATTATCAAAAGATACTTACACAAAAATTGATAAACTTAGGCGTATAGTCGTGCCAAACACAATTGTAAGTCGAAGTCAATTAGTAAATATCTTAGTAAATGAAAAAACAGAAAAATTAAACGGAAAGGTTAAAAATGCTTAACATAACAGAAGAACAAAGAAAAATGCTTTTAGATTATATGGCAAGAAGACCATATGCAGAGGTGTATCAATTAATTTCAATGATAATGTCTTTAAAACCAATTGAAGAAAAAAAAGATGACAAACCAAAAAAAGATTTGTCCTAGATGCTCTGGCAATGGTTTTATAAAATTAAAAGAAAGCATAGAAAAACCTGTGGATGTTGTGGTGCAATGTCCAATGTGTAATAGTAAAGGAGAGGTACATGATAAAGAATTTGATGAGTATTTTGATTCTCATGTTGAGCTTAAATCATTGCTCAAGCACTGATATAATTAATATATCTGCTGGCATATATACGGGTATGGAAGATAAACCAAACCCTATAAGTGCTATAAAAATACTAACGAAAGATAAAGATGCCAGACCCCCTGTTGAATAAATTTTTAAGTTGGTTGATTATAATTAGTCTGTTAATTTGTCTTTGTTTTCTATGTTTTATTTTTATTGATATTAATGAAATATGGATGGATATGATAAAATTTGAGGAAAGAATACAGAATCTTGAAATATTGATGTTAAGAAAAATGGGAATTGAGACATGACACAAAGTAAGTCAGGTTCTAATGATCTTGAAGAAATTATTAAAAAATTAAAAGAAAAAGTTGAAGAACTTAAAAAAGAAAATTGGGATGTTAAAAAAGAAAACGATCGTTTAAATGAACATATACAATTAATGGAAATGGAGAGAGACAAATGGATGACGAAATAAAGAAAAATGATGTAGGTCAAGGAGAAAAGATACGTCTCGACTATCAAATGTTTAGATGGGGGCCTTTGTTAGTTAAATTTAAAATACCCGAAGATCTTCGTAAAAAATTTTTAGAAGAAGCTTATGCTAGTAACAAAGATTTTGAAAAAAATTTAGCTGGTATTATAACAAAAGAAGTTGGTTTTAGGAATATAGAAATGTTTAAACCTTTCTTTCATACAATTTTTGAAATGTATGCAGACGCGCAGCTTAAATGGGCACCAGAGGTAGGGGCTACAAGAGAAACGTTTAAGCAACAGTATTTAATAGAGGCTCTTTGGGCAAACTTTCAAGGCCCTGGTGATTTTAATCCACCACACGATCACGGTGGTACTTTGTCTTGGGTTATATTTTTGCAAATGCCTAAAGAGTTAATAGAAGAAAAAAATAAGTACAAAGGTCGTAGCGCCGGACCCGGTGGATTGACTTTTATATATGGTGAAGGCCCAAGAAACTACATAAGCCATCACTCTTTCTTTCCTGAAGAAGGAGATATGTTCATATTTCCTGCAACGTTAAAACATTGGGTGTTCCCATTTAAAAGTGATTGTGTCAGGATATCTGTATCTGGCAACGTAAATGATTCTATTAAATATAAAGATCTTAAAAAATTGAAGGAGGTTAAAAAAAATGAACAAGAAAACAATACAGGCGATAATAAAGAGACAATTTAATTTAATTATTGATGAGGAAAAAAAATTAAAAAGTGTCTTGAATATGGAAACGAATGACGAGCATCCAGAATCTTTGTTTAACGGTTTATATACAAAAGCTGAACAGCATTTAGATGAAATTGTAAGAGCTCAAAACAAAATAGTTTTACTAGAAAATATAATTAATCCAGAGTGAGTAAAACTAAAATTTGTAAAATTTGTAAAAAATATTTTTCTTTAGATATGTTCTACTTAAGTAAAAATGGTAGATATAATTTCTGCTGCATACCTTGCGATAAAAAACGAAAAGCTGTGTATAGGTTTGAAAATAAAGAGAGAATTGCATTAGCAGAATATAAGTATATGAACACAGAAAGAGGCTATGTCATGGAAGTAATTAATGGAATATTTTATAGACATAAAAGAAAAAATGCAAGACTTAAATGGGTGCCTGAATGTACTAAAGAAGAAATTTACGCAGAGCTCATGTTATATATACAAGACCATGGTCGCAATTGTGAGTATTGCAAAGAACCTTGGACTTATAAAAGAGTGTTAGTTGGAAAAGATAGAAAGTTTAATGGACGTGGCCCGAAGATAAAAACTAATTTTTCTATTGATAGATTAGATGCAACTCAAACTTATAAATTAGATAATTTAGTTTTTTGTTGTGTTGGTTGCAATTTAAGAAAAAATCAAGTAAGGTTATCGGATATATTTAACATTATACGTGTGTATGAAGAAAGAAAGAATAATGAAATGGAATAAGTTATATAATTATCCGAAAACTGTACGATCATCTGTTGATGGAGTGCGTAAGTATGATGTTAATAATGAAAAATTACCTAGTGTCACGACTATATTAAAAGCCACTGAATCTGAAGATAAGAAAGAATCTTTATCTCGTTGGAAAGATAGGGTCGGCGAAGTTGAGGCAGATAGAATTAAAAATGTAGCGGCAACTAGGGGAACTGCTATGCACACGTATCTCGAACATTATATTAAAGGTGGCAAGGTTCTCGATTTAACCGACGTGGGGCGAGAGGCGAGTAGCATGGGTCAAATGATTATTGACAAAGGATTTAGTGACTTGGAGGAAGTATGGGGGGTCGAGTGTACACTACATTATCCGGGTCTATACGCTGGTCAGACTGACATGTGTGGAATTTATCAAGGACGCGAAAGTATAATAGACTTCAAGCAATCGAACAAGCCCAAACGTGCCGAGTGGATAGATGATTATAAATTACAACTTGTTGCATACGCTATGGCGCATGACCAAGTCTATGGAACGAGGATCGAGCAGGGTGTTATTTTGATGTGTACACCGGATAATTTCTTTCAGAGGTTTCTAGTGAATGGCAGCGAGTTTCGAGAGTGGAAATGGGAGTGGCTAAAAAAGATTGACCAATACTATGGTAAGAAATAAAAAATTATACTTAATTAATTATTTCTTCTGGATTTACCTCATAATATAATTTGTGTTTAAATTGAATATCGTATTTTGGAAGTTTATTAAAAGACTTAATGATATTTCTATATTGCTTACAAACAATCTTTAAATTTTTGTAATCAATTTTATTATACTTTAAACAACATTCAGTTGTTTCATCTTTCCATTGGTCTAAATCCATTTCATCCATTGATAAACCAGAGTGCATATCACATGAGAATAAACCAAATAATTCTGGATATTTTTTTGGAATTTTTAAATTTCCTGTTTTAATACAATTTGTTAAAACATCATGAATTATTGGATTGTATTTATCCTCATCATATTGTTGACAACCCCAATCATCAACTCCTGTATAGTATGATAATAATCTTTCAGCGCCCCATTTATGTAGTTTCATTTTTTACCTTTCGTTTTTTATTTATACTAGGATTATATAGGATAACATAAGTTAAGTCAAGAGACAGATTGTCGCACTTAAATGTGTATTATGGCAATAATGTGGCAAAATCATAAAATTGCCACACTTTTTATGAACCAAAAGTGTGGAAGAGGGTATCAAAAATCCGCATAAAATGACATTTGCAAAAATTTTTTGTGTCGATTTTACGAAATTTAAGGGCAAAAATGTGGAAACGGGGGTCAAAAACCCGCATAAAATGAATTTTTTTTTCAAAAATGTGGAAAATGTGGAAAGTCAAAATGATTAGAATTGTTGATATACAAGGAAACTAGACGATTTCCACATTTCCACACTTTTCAAAATGTTTTTGGTCGTGTAAGTCTTCAAAAGTTTTTTAGGTCTTTATTTGTGGAAAAAAGCCAAAAATCGATTATTAACGTTGGTATACAACAAAAGTAGCTTCCACATTTTTAAAATTAAAAATGTGGAAAATGTAGAAAGGCGCAATTACCAACACTTTTTCGCATTTAAAAATGTGGAAGAAATGTGTAATAAGTGTAATGACAGAAAAAGATTTTTGGGATAAATTTAATTCAAAACACAATCCAAGATATTATTATGCCAAAAAGAAGACAGAAGAGAAAAACAAAGAGAAGGGTAAAGAACAAAAAAATTATACCTCTCAATTTAAAATCTTTAGGAAACAAGATTGAGGCATACCCATTTGTGGAAATTGAATGGAGTGATATCGAAGGGGATGCTGGTTGGTCTGATACTAAATCATTAAACAAAGAAGAACTGCCAACGTGTGTTTCCAAAGGTTACCTTGTTAGTCAAAAAAATGGTATTACAAGAATATTTACAGATTACATAAAAACAAAAGATAAACCTACATTTGATAGTATTGGCAACACAACCATAATCCCAACGGCAGTAATACAATCAATTAAAAAAATTAATTAAGTTTTTTTAATTTTGGTAACCTTGATTCTTTAACATCTTTTTTAATTTTTTTTGTCATATCTTTCATTTCAACACCTTCAAGAATAGGTGAATATTGATCTATAATATCCTTCATCCTCGTTTCTAGCTCCTCCGCACTCAAATCATCTATCTTACCGGTTCGTATAATTTTCTGTTCAACATATAATCCGGCAGCTTTACCTCTTGCAACCTCTGCGTTAGTTGCGGCAGAAAAAGCCCCTTTCTTTAATGCGTTCTCTCTTATTTTAGCAAGTTCCGTGATATGTCTCTCAAAAGTTACCGCATACTTTTTTTGATTTTCTTCACGGAGTTCACCAATGTATTTAACTACAAGAGGGTATTTTTTTGGATTTTGTAATTCGTAAGCTCTTATTCTTGCCGCCTCACCATAACCGGCCTCTTTTGCACATTCTGTGCCATTCATTCGACCTTCATTAGCAACAACTAATTGAGCAAATTTAATTTGTTTTTCTGTTAATCTTTTAGGAACTCCCATATGTTGACGTATAGAGTAATTTAAGGTACAAGTCAACTTTATGATTGATGCGAAATTAATTCGTCAAGTATTAGATAAGTTTTTGAAAGCAGAAACAGTTAAAAATGCTAGAATGCAAGTTCAAACTTCTGATGGTGTATTTCATGATATTAAATCTATTAAATTATTAGAAAATAGAATTATAGGTCATAGAGAAACACATAGAATAGTAATACAAGTTATACCAGAAAAAGCTCCAATGGGTAAAGTTGTTAAAGATCATGGTGGGATTGTTCTTTAATGACCGAATTAAAGACAATTTCTTTATTTGACACATTTATTTATCAAGCAGAAATACCAAAATATTTAAATGATAAAGATTTTATGACTGTTTGTAATGAACATACAGATAAAGCCATAAAAAACACACAACAAAAAATTATAGAAAGACAAAAAAAATATAAAACTGATATAAAAGATCACGGCTTGTCTTATCATTCTGACGAAAAATTATATCAAGATAAGCGATTTTACAATTTTGAATTATTAATAAGAAACACTGCTCGAAATATTTTAATAGATCAAGGATTCGATTTAGATAATTATTCTTTAAATTACACTGAAATGTGGATACAAAAGTTTGCTTTTGAGGGTGGGGGTCATCAAGATACACACGTTCACTGGGATAATCACATATCTGGTTTTTATTTTGTTGATTGTTCTGAAAGAACATCAAAACCAATTTTTCATGATCCTCGTCAAGGTCGTATGATGTTAAACTTACCTATTAAAGACCACTCTAAACTATGTCCAGCTATGGAAAGACAGATTATAAAAGTTAAACGTGGAACGCTTTTAATGTTTAATTCTTGGTTGCCCCATCAATTTAGTGTTGATGATGGTATCGATCCGTTTAGATTTATACATTTTAATTTACAGGCAAAATTAAACAGTGAAAGATGAAAGTAAGTTTTGGCAATATGTCAAAAAAAACACACCTAATATTAAATGGACACGAATTGAAAATTCTGCGGCACTCGGCACTCCTGATCTTTTAGGGTATTTAAATGATAGTTTCTTTACCATAGAGCTTAAAGTTGTAAAATCTGGTAATAAGGTGCGTTTATCACCTCATCAGATATCTTTTCACATAAGACACCCTAAAAACACATTTATATTGGTTAAAGATGTTAAGAATAAAAGATTTTGTATGTATTTAGGTAGTCAGATATACGAACTTGTTGAAAATGGTCTTAAGACTAAACCTATAACTGAAGATTTTAAGACTTATTTGGAAAAATTAACAATCTAAACAATAGTTTTCAAACACTGTGTAATCTGGTCTTAATGGTTTTAAACATTTGAAACAATATCCTTTTTTATTTTCATATTTGCCATTAATCTTATGTGTAAGATTAAAATGATTTCTTAAATCTTTTACTTTCCATTTCTTAAACTCGTTCAGATGGTGTGGTTCCACCATCTTTAACAAGTCTTCTTTCTCTAGTAGTCTAGCTTTCATTTTTTTATTTTGGTATCGAAGTCTTATTATATTTTTTAAGCATATTTCTTAAATCCCAATCTTCTTTTATTTGTTTTTTTAATATACTTATTTCACTTGGATTATTACAAATATCAGTAATTACATTTGCAATCCATTTATGGTAATCATCATCTAAATATTTATTTACCATTTGTTTTGTTATCATTTTATTTTTTCCTTTCTATGTTATCTCTACTCCAAGTTTCTTCTCGATACCTTTAAAAGTTTTACCAATTTCGGTATTACCTTGAAGATCCTTGTATTTTTTTATTTCTTGTTCTAGGTAATTTTTTATTATTACCTTTGAGCTTATTGCAATATCTTTGTTTTTGTCAACATAAGATAGAACATCTTTTAAAGCATATACTGACCCACTCCAAGTTGAGTTAAGTTGCATATCTTGTGTTTGTCTTATCATTTTTTCGTAGTCTATCATTTATTCCTCGCTTTCTGTATTTTTTTCATCATTTTCATATCCATCACCCATACAATAATTACATTGAACTCTTGAATGTATATCATCATAAGTTGCTGATAAATTATAGTATCCTTTACCCTCACACATTTGACATTTTGACATTTTATTCCTCGCTTTCTGTTTTTATTTTTTCTTTCTAATTTGGCAATCCCTCAGTTATTGAGGCCATACCACCAAAAACAATTAATAAACCTAATATATCGTGTTCTGTATGAATTGCAAGTATTACCCCAAGCATTGAGGCAATAAAACCTAGTAATACCATTAATAGTCTTAACATCATACAACCCCCATTGTTGCCCATTGATGTAAAGCAAACATTATTATTGATACAAAACTAATAACAAATGTAATGCTAAATATTATTATCCATTTAAGATCTTTCATTTTTTATTATTCCCCTTTACTTGAGATACATTTTTTTTCATTACGCTACCCCCAATCTTTGTAATGTATCTGCCTCTTGATTTGTTATTTCTGTTTCAGAATAAACTGAAATAGCGTTCTGCATCCAATCATCCCAAAACATATTGTCTTTTAAACAATTACTATCTCGCTTGTTGATACCCCAAAACTCTTTGCAATATCCCCACTCGCTTTTTTTCTTATTAAAAATATAGTAATCCGTGTATTCGTGTTCACCACTTACACACTTAAATTTTACTAAATAATTTTTCATTTATCCCTCTTAAAATAATTTATTTTTTCTAGATACTCGTATGCATCATCCATAGTTGATCTAAAATGTTCCGTTCTATACTTGCTTGGTGTGTCTTCATCTGCTTGACAACACATACTGGCTAAATGATCTGCCAGTAAAGTATTTTGTTTGCTTAATTCAGCAAGTCTATTTTTTAATGTTTCGTTATTTTTCATATTATCCCCTCTGCTTGCTCGCTTGTTGTTTTAAAAAATTATCTGCTTCAATATCACTATCAAAAATCATACAAGTATCACAACGTTCAGTATGTGGCTCATGATAAGGGTCATTTGGATCACTTAACCCCGTTGAAATTACATCAGTAAAATAACCTAAGCCATCACAATCTTGACAATTATTTTTCATATCATCCCTTCTGCTCGCTCGCTTGTTGTTTTAATAGTTTTAATTTAAGTTTATATAATCTACCTATATACATCTTATCTTTTAAATCATATTCATAAGACATCATATTAAAGTTATTATAGTATTCCTCAATAGAATTAATTTTTTTATCTATTTTTTCTATTGTTAATTTCATATCACCCCTTCTGCTCGCTTGCTTGTTCAATTTTTAAAATATAATTTCCTAAATTAATTTGTTTTTTTTCATAATCAACATGAGCATTTTTAAATTTAGTAAAATCAATATTTTCATATTCTGTATTCTTCATAATTATGTCCCATACAGATTCAATTATTTTTACATCTTTTTTTGTTTTCATTTTTTATCCTTTCATTTATTTTTATATAATATCCTATATATAAGTCAATCATTATTATTGATTAAAATTAATATAATTTCTAAACATTATATTTTTAAAATAATCCTTTTTATCTTGAGAATACATATACATATAATTTTGAGGATCTTTTAATCCTTTGGCTTTTGCATTGTTAAAAGCTTTTATATGATCTCTTGAATACATATGCGAACCGTCTTTAAACTTTATTAATGTATTAAACTTTGTCATTTGTTCTTATCCTTTCTTTTGTTTCTGATCTCATCAGTTGAGGATTAACCTCAATACACCCTCTGATTGAGGGTGTTTCGATCTAATTATTTTTTGGTTCAAAACTTAAGATAATATTAGCCATAAACAACCAGTAATTTTGTTCAACTTCAGACCTTAATTTGTCGCTTGGATTAGGATCTATTGAACCCATTTTGACAGCTAGATTAACAATATCATCATAAGAATACACAATATTTAAAGCCAGCCCGCCTAACCATTCCGCGATTGCTTTTTGTTTTCCAACTCTCTCAACCATAAAACCATATTCAGAATAAAACTTATCAAAAATATAATTAATCTTCTCTTGATCTGTTTTTAATGGTTTCTCTTCTCCGTCTTCTTCAATTGTTGACAAAATATAATTTTTATAATTTTTTTTATATTCTGTCTGATGTAGTTTTGTCATTGTTTTATATCCTTTCATTAAAATTAAATCTTATAATCTCCCATATATAAAGTCAACCCTTTGTACTTTAAAAAATAAACTTTTTTTACCTATTTTATAGGCGCATTTATTCAATTAAAATGTGTGTTATTCTAGTTTATATTGGTTCTAATCTGCAAAGTTATTAAAAGTCATTATGTTGCAAATCACAACCTTTGGAAGATGGCCAAAAGTTCCCCGCCCCTCGTCTCTTGCAACTGGTACGTGTACGCCGGAACTGTGGTATTTATGCAACAGTATTCGAGAGACGGGAAACTAGAGACTAGTTTAGAATGGTTCTAAAAAAGATTAAGAGGTGCGACAATGTGATCATTGATTGTCACAGTGCCTCCTATAAAATCCTAGAACAAACAAAGGAGAAAAAAATGAAAACAAAAAAACAATTTAACCTATACACATTTACAATAGGTAAATTTTGTTCAACTGAAACAGACAGTATTGAACAAGCGATATCTAATTTTAATCAAAGATTAAATTTAGACCACAACGGGTATCACCACCCTAATATGAAATATAATTTTGATCCTATTAGAATTATAACTGAACAAAAAGTTAATGATGAAATTGAATTGGATAGATGTAATTCTGAAACTATCTTAAAATTCAACATGAATAAATTAAATCATTTAATTTTAAAATAATTCTTAAAACTCCCTAGTTCCTCGCCACGTGAAACACGTGGCGAGGTTTTTTTATTTGTTCCTTGTCGCTAGTTTCTAGGATCTAGCCAATCAATAGAGGTACCAAAGCAAGGCCAAAATATTAAAAGTTCTTAATTCTTAATTCTTTTTTTCTAGAACTATGTAACTAACACTAGTCATTATTGCGAGATTTGTACGGTTTATGACCTCAAATTCGTTATTGCTTTCTAAGAGAATACCGAATAAATTAATAATCGTTGGAAACATTAACCAAAAAATTTTACAAAAAATTTTTTTCAAAATGCATATTGATTTAGACAAAATAAAAAAGCTCCCACCAGATGTCCGAAAAGACTTTATGAAAATGGCTGTAAAGCTAGACGAAAAGAAAAAAGTATCAAAGGTTAGAAAAGACTTTCTTTCCTTTACAAAGCATATGTGGCCTGAGTTTATTGAAGGTAAACACCACAAGATTATTTCACAAAAATTTAATGATCTTGCAAGTGGTAAAATAAAAAGATTAATTGTAAATATGCCACCAAGACATACCAAATCAGAGTTCGCTAGCTCCTTGCTTCCCGCTTGGATGATCGGGCGTAATCCAAAATTAAAAATAATTCAAACTACTCACACCGGAGAACTTGCAATAAGATTCGGGCGTAAAGCTAAAACGCTGATGGATACTGAAGACTACAAACAAGTGTTTGAGACAAGACTTAGAGAGGATAGTCAAGCAGCGGGCAGATGGGAAACCGAGCAAGGTGGCGAATACTTTGCATCAGGTGTTGGTGGAGCAATAACAGGTCGTGGTGCAGATTTATTAATAATTGATGATCCGCACAGTGAGCAAGACGCTATGAACAATCAAGCGTTGGAGCGAGCATACGAATGGTATACATCAGGACCAAGACAACGTCTTCAACCGGGTGGTGCAATCGTTTGTGTAATGACAAGATGGAATACGAAAGATTTAACAGGTATGTTATTAAAACATCAAAAAGAAGCAAAAGCAGATCAGTGGGAGGTTGTAGAGTTCCCAGCGATCATGCCATCAGGTAAACCGGTATGGCCTGAGTATTGGAAGCTGAAAGAATTAGAAACAGTAAAGGCATCCTTATCACTTGGCAAATGGAACGCACAATGGATGCAAAACCCAACATCAGAAGAGGGAGCTATCATTAAACGGGAGTGGTGGAACATTTGGGAAAAAGAAGAGATGCCAATATTAGAACACGTTATACAATCTTACGATACCGCTTTTATGAAAAAAGAAACAGCCGACTATAGTGCTATAACTACATGGGGTGTATTTCGTGAAAACGAAGACAGTCCACAACAGTTAATATTAGTCGATGCACTAAAAGGTAGATACGAGTTTCCCGAACTTCGCCGAATAGCAAAAGAGCAATATGATTACTGGAATCCAGAAACTGTTCTAGTTGAGGCTAAAGCCAGTGGACTACCACTTACATACGAGTTGAGGAATATGGGTATACCTGTTGTAAATTATACTCCCTCTAAAGGAAACGACAAGCACGCTAGAGTAAATGCTGTTGCACCTTTGTTTGAAAGTGGTATGATATGGACTCCTGATGAAAAGTTTGCAGAAGAGGTGATTGAGGAGTGTGCTGCTTTTCCATACGGTGACCACGATGACTTGGTCGATAGTATGACTCAGGCTGTGATGCGATTTAGACAGGGAGGGTTGGTACCGCATCCTGAAGATTATAGAGATGAGCAAATTATAAAAACGAAAAGAACTTATTACTAATGGCTAATGGAATACTAACACTTAACCCAAACTTTCCTGAGAGAAATCCAGAGGGTGAAAAACTTCCTTTGATTGAAGCACCTGTTGGTGCAGGAATAGGTTTAGCTTTGGTTAATTTTTTAAAAGATAAAAACAAAGAAAATTTACCAGAAAAAATTGACGAAGAAAAAACTCCACAAGAAGAGCCACCAGAAGATCCAAATGTATTACCAGAGCTTTTAGCTGAAACTGCAGTAGACAAAGTAAAAAATAAAATTAAAACTTGGGAAAAATATATGTCTCGAGACGAGGCTGAAAAAGCTGTGAAAGAAAGTAATATAACTTTAAAAGATCTAGAAATACCTGCTTTAAAAAAACAAATTACTTTTAGAAAAACTGGAAACGGCTTTGAAATTTTATTTGACAAAAAATTAGTGGGAGAGCTTTTGGACATTACCTTTTTAAAACAGGAGGATGGAACTCAAGTAGGAAATGAAAGAACTTTTAATTTAGCTCTTATAGATGAAGACGGCTATTTAGATGAGGCTTTTGATACTATTGAAACAATTAAAAATGCAAAAGAAACGGCTAAAGACGTTGTTGCAAAAAATCTTTTAAGGGATTCAACGGAAATAAATTTTCCTAGTTTAAAAAAAATATTTCAAAATCTAGAATACAATAACCAAGGTATGCCTAAAAAAGCTGCTGAAGAATCTGAAAGAATTAGACAAAAACTAAGAGAGAGAAACAAAAAAGCCAAAGGCGGCATGATTGATAAATCTTTACCAGGGAGAAGTAGGTACATATAATGTCAGAACTAACAGATAAATATTCAAAAAATTTTAGTCCTTCACGAAAAAAAGAATTTGAAAGACGTGTGCGTGAAATAGGTGCTGATATGTCAGAGCTATCAGCTATACAATTAGTTTTAGCAGAAATGAGAAGTGAAATGAAATTAGGCGGTAGAGTAGACAAGCCACTAGGAGCGGGTGGCAAGAAATCAGGACCACCTCCTGAAAAAGGTCCAAACTCGAAAGGGTTGAATGTTAAAGGTAATACTGTTAAGACGGTAAAACTGGAGAAATAAATGGCAGAAATAGACAAAGCTTTACCCAATGAGGTAAGAAAAGAGATCAACATTCCTAGCGTAGAAGACGTTCAAGTAGAAATAGAAAAAGAGTCAGAGCAAAAAGGCCCAGTAGAAGTTCAAGAAAACGAAGACGGTAGTGTTGATGTAAACTTTGATCCAAGACTTGGAAGTT
>Ga0209348_1000202_pt1 | contig 33869 bp, 54 predicted proteins | sample ETNvirenome_2_30_FD_184065 | JGI IMG/M metagenome (GOLD analysis project Ga0209348, IMG submission 184065) | Marine viral communities from the Pacific Ocean - ETNP_2_30 (SPAdes) (version 2) | ecosystem: Environmental > Aquatic > Marine > Oceanic | place: Pacific Ocean | collected 2013-06-22
ACAACCAATCAGTCACACTTTTTTATACTGGTTCTAATAAGGGCTGGCAATTTAAAACTAATACAGCATAGGAGTAAAGGATGCTTACGAAAATTAAGTTTGCTCCTGGTATCGACAAACAAGACACGGCTGTTGGAGCTGAAGGTCGTTGGGTTGATTCAGATAATGTTAGATTTAGATATGGACTACCAGAAAAAGTGGGTGGTTGGCAATCATTACTTACAGATTCATTAGTGGGTGTTGCCAGAAAACAACATGCTTTTGTAGATAAAGAGGGAAATAGATACGTAGCCATTGGCACAGATAAATTTTTAATTGTATATTTTGAAGGTCAATTTTTTGATGTTACCCCTCTTTCAAGTTCTATAGCAGGAGCTACATTTACATTTAATGGCACTACTACAATAACTATTACAACATCCTCGGCACATAATTTAGAAGATGGTGATATTGTTTTATTTGATAGTGTAACTTTACCTGGTGGTACAGGATTAAACGCTTCTGATTTTGAAGACAAGTTATTTCAAGTTATTACAACACCCACAGCGACTACTTTTACAATTACATTTACAAGCTCTGGTTCTGCTGCGTCTGGTGGTAGTGTAACTTTAAAACCTTATGAAAGAGTGGGCCCAGCTGCTCAAACTTATGGTTATGGTTTTGGTATTAGTCAATATGGTGGTACGGTTCAAGGTGCACAAACAACCACTCTTAACGGAGCGTTGCTCGCGGATACGGCAGGTACAGGTGGATCGGGGACAGCAATAACTTTAACATCAACGACTGGTTTTCCAACAGGTGGTGGAACAATTGCAGTAGGAACAGAATTAATAACTTATACAGGTGTAAGTTCAAATGATTTAACAGGTATTACTAGAGGAGCAAAAGGAACTGCAGTATCAGGAACAACCGGACAAGCTCATAGCAGTGGTGCAACAGTAACTAACGCTACAGATTTTTCTGGATGGGGTGATGCAGTTGACGCCGCGACTGTTACTCTTGAACCAGGACTTTGGTCTTTAAGTAATTTTGGTGATGTATTAGTTGCAACGATTGCAAATGGTAAAACATTTACTTGGGATGCTTCTATTACTGCTAGATTATCTACACGTGCCTCTACAACTACATCTGGATTTGAAACTACCAATAATCCAACAGCAACTAGAGTTACACTTATTTCACCTACCACACGTCACTTAATTCATTTTGGAACTGAAACAACAGTAGGAAGTGCAACGACACAAGACGATATGTTCATAAGATTTTCTGCAGACGAAAGTATTAATGAATATACAGTTGAAGCAACTAACACTGCTGGTACACAAAGAATACAAGATGGTACAAAAATCATGGGTGCATTAGTTGCAAAAGAAAATATTCTAATTTGGACAGACAATGCTTTATACACAATGAAATTTGTTGGTGCACCGTTCACATTTGGCTTTGAACAAGTAGGTACAAACTGTGGTTTAATAGGTAAAAATGCAGCCATTGAAATTGATGGTGTTGCATACTGGATGGGTAATAATGGATTTTTCTCTTTTGATGGTACGGTAAATACATTACCTTGCTCTGTTGAAGATTATATTTATGATGATATTGATACTACCAAAGGTCAACAAGTTAATGCAGGTATTAACAATCTATTTACAGAAGTAGTATGGTGGTATCCAACAGCAGGATCAGATTTTAATAATAGATATGTTGTTTATAATTATGGACAAGACAATGCAAGATTGCCAATGGGTAACTGGTACACAGGCACCAATACAAATTCTATAAGAACTACTTGGATTGACTCTTTAGTATATCCTAAACCTTATGCTACAGCGTATAATAGTTCAGGCACAGGAACATTTCCAGCAATTATTGGCGAAACAGGATTGGGTCAGAGTGTATTGTTTGAACACGAAACGGGGACCGATCAAGTAAATCCAGATGGTAGTGTAACCGCTTTAACATCTTTTATTAAATCATTTAGTTTTTCTTTGCAAAAAGATCAGAGTGAAGTATTTCTAGCGATGAGAAGATTTTTACCTAACTTTAAAGTATTAACCGGTAATAACCAAATCACATTAGCTGTAAAAGATTTTCCTGCTGATAGTGATACACAAACTTCATTGAGTCCTTTTACAATTACATCTACCACAACCAAAGTAGATACACGTGCAAGAGGTCGATATGCAAATATAAAAATAGAAAATACTGGTGTGGGTGAATCGTGGAGATTTGGTACATTTCAAGTAGACTTACAACCTGATGGAAGGAGAGGATAATGACAAAAGTAGTAGTAAGATTACCAGAACCTAAAAAAGAATATAGTGAAGATAACCAAAGACAAATTAACAGAGCGTTAACTACAATTATAGAACAATTAAATTCTACGTACTTAACACAACAAAAAGAAGATCAAGAACGATTTACTTGGTTAGGATTAGGCTAGTGGCAAATATATATAAAAATGATAAAGTAAGTTTAACAACTACAGATGTTACAACACTATACACAGTGCCATCTAATTCAAGAGCTATTGTTAAATCATTATTAGTTGCAGAAGATGCATCTGGATCAGCAGCAGTTAAAGTAACATTAACTAACGCGGCAGGCACAGCTTTTGTGGTAGATAATGATGTTACTTTAACATCAGGTCAAAAAGAACAAGTGTTAAGTGAGCCTTTAATTATGTTGGAAAGTGAAATATTAAAGGTACAAGCAACTAGTGGTAATGTGGATGTTATTGCATCTATACTAGAAATTAACAGGGAGGATAGATAATGCCGTTTATAGAAACAGAAGCTTCTGTTAGGTATGAAACAATTAATGGTAAAAGAGTGCCAGTAATTACACCTAAAACAGAAGTTACTTTAACTAATACAGTTACAGGTCAAGAGTATATGTCTGATGCAGAAGCTATGGCAGATGTGCAAAATCCAAGCACAGATACTAAATCAGAGCATATAAGAAGAGACGTAAATGTGACTGTAGAAGAGATAAAGATAGGCGCTGGCTTTAATATCAGCGATTGACGTATGTTTAAAAACCTTGTAAATTGTGATATACTCGCCTACTTACAAGCTTTGCGGACTTGCTTTGATATCAATAATATAAGAAGAAACGTATGGGATTTTTAAAAAAATTAACAAGACCTATTTCTAAAGTACTTGATAAAATAGTACCAAATGAGATTAAACCAGCATTACCTTTTTTATCTGCAGCGGTTCCTTTTTTAGCACCTACCGCAGGTATATTTGGAACAATGGCTGGTCGAGCAGCATTATCAGGAGGTGCTAATATACTAGCTCAATTATCTCAAGAAGGTAGTGAAGGAGATTTTTCTGGATTGTCTGCATTGTTAGCAGCAGGCACAGGTGCACTATCTGCACCAGGAGGTGGAGCTGATCCTTTAAATCCTGTTAATGAATTTGGAACAAAAGGCGTAGTAAGCCAACCAAGTGCAGCAGATTTTTTCAGTGGAAAAGCAGCGGGTATGGATCCTGGATTTACAAAAAGTGGACTAGAAGCATTAGGAAAAGGTTCCGAATATTTATCAGGTGTTGGTGAAACATTAAGAACAAATCCATTTAGTCCGGAAGGAATAAAAGCGTCAATAGTTCCTGTAACACAAGCAACTACAGATCTAGCAGTAGCAGAGGGTAGACGATTAGAAAAACAAGCCGCTATAGATGAAGCACTTGCAGCAGCAGAAGGATTAGCAGATGATGCGGACAGAGCTTTAGCTATTAGACAGTTTATGGAAGCCGCTGGATACTTTAGTGAAGATGAGATTGTAGATACGATTACTGCAGCGGGGTACGCGAACGGTGGTAGAGTAAAATTAAGTAAAGGTGGTGATCCAGACTTTGCAGGAATCAAAGGAGCAGTAATATCGGTAGATGAAAATATGAGAGCTGATAGAGCTGGAGACTTTTTTAGATTAAGAGAGGAAGCCATTATGAAAGGTGATGACGATAAGATCAAAGAGATAGAGTCTGACTTCTTTAAAGAATTTGGAATGGTGATGCCGAAGATGGCTAAAGATGGTGGTAGAATTAATCTTCGATTAGGTGGGATATTAGGAAGTTTAATAAATCCTGATGCAGAAGCTATGAGATTACCTATTCAACAACCTTTAGGTAATTTTGGATCTTTTGCACCACAACTTGCTCAAATGCCTGTTTTTCCTAGACTTAATCAATTAGAACAAGGAGTAAATATAGCTGAACAAGATTTAGGAAGAATAAGAGAAAGATTAGGAGATCAACCAAGACAATTTATTTCTGCATCACAAGGACCGATAGGTTTACAACAAACACCAACTACAAATATGCTTTCTATAGCACAATTAGCTAATAGAGGTGATGTGCCACAAGGTATGAAGGAAGGTGGCCTAATGGATCTTGGTGGTAAAGAAATGGATTTAAGAAAAGGTGGTTTTGTACCGATAGGTAAAAAAGAGAGAGCAGATGATGTACCCGCAAGGTTAAGTAAAAACGAATTTGTAATGACTGCAGATGCGGTTAGAGGTGCAGGTGGTGGAGATATTAACAAAGGTGCTAAGAGAATGTATGAAACAATGAACAGATTAGAGGCGAGGGCATAATGGCTGAAACAACTACAATAACAAAACCAGCACCGATAATAGAAGGTGCACTTACATCCTTTTTAGAAACTCTTAAAAAACTACAACCAGGTACAATACCTGCTGGTGGTTTTACAGGAATAGATACAGAAAAATTTAAACCAACAATCGCACCTGAATCACAATTACAAATTGATGCAAGAAAAGCAGCGGAAGGTTTAGGCACATTAGTAGGACCAGACGCATATAAACAATTTATGTCACCTTATCAACAAGAGGTGATTGATACTACACTTGCAGAATTTGACAGACAACAAACTATTGCAGATACAGCAAGACGTGATAGAGCTATACAAGCAGGTGCTTATGGTGGTGGACGAGAAGGTGTGCTTGCAGCAGAGGCGGCAAGAGGAGCAGCACAAAGTAGAGCAGGATTACAAGCACAATTATTAGCACAAGGTTTTCAACAAGCACAGGCAGCGGCAGCACAAGATTTAGCTGCAAGACAAGGTCTTGGACAATTTCAAACTCAACTAGGTCAAGCAGGTCAAGCACAACAACAAGCAATTCTTGATGCAGCAGCAGCGGCCGAAAGAGAAAAACAATTCCAACCATTTACACAATTAGGATTGATTGGACAACAACTTGCACAAATTCAACCAGGCGCATTCCCGACACAAACAGTCGGATATGCACCGCCGACACCAGCAGCAAGCCCACTAGCCACAGCACTTGGTGTGGGTACAGGTATTGCTAGTATCGGTTCTAAATTAGGAATCTTTGGCTAATGAGCAGAATATTAAGACGACCTATGTTTAGAGGTGGCCGTGTCGATAGTCGCGGAACGGGGATTACATCTGGATTAGCAGATGGTGGTAGAGTTGGTATGTTTGAAGGTGGTATATCCACATCTATGATGGAGGAATTAACTGGAGGATCTAATAAGGTTAGATCAGGTTCTCAAATAGCAAACGCTGCTAAAGGTAGAATTTATTCTTCAGCTATTGGTCCAACAATATCAGCATTTCAAAAAAGATTTCCTATGTTAGCTGCTTCAACAGCTGGTTTTGGTTTACCTTCCCTTTCAACAATAGCGGGATTAACTGCTCCCTTTACAGCAGTGGGTGGACTTGCATATTTAAATAGACCTAAAAATCTTGAGGCTTTACAGATTATGAAAGACGAACCTGCTTCTACTTTTGATGAAACAGGAGCACTTGATTTTGATGATTATACAAAAAGATTAGTAGAAGCTGAAAAAGGTGATAGTGAAAAAATTAGTTTTACAGATGCATTATTTATGGATCCGAAAACAAAAACATATCCTAAGATATTTGGAAGAACTCAAGATAGAGATACACTTAAAGAAATTGAAAAAGAAAAACAAAAAGCCGATGATGCGATAGTTGAAGACTTTGAAGTAAGTGGTGAGGCTGCAAAAGTTGATCCAGGAAAAACAGCCGTAGATGCTATATTTGCAGCTGGTGAAACTAGAGCTGCTAACAGACAAAAAACAGAAAAATTATTAAGCGATGATACTATTTTAAAAAATCAAAATACAGCTAATGAAGAATTAACACTAGAAGAGATTAAAGATACACTTGGATATAAAAAAGCATTTAGAAGAGATCTAGGAGATACTCTTGGAAGAGCTTCTGCTGCACTTTTAGGAGCACCAAGTGTTAGAGAAGGATTTGCTGATTTTATGAAAGCTGAATCACAAACAGGTCCAGGTAGAGCGGAAAAAATTGAAACTGCAGCAGCAACATTTTTATTAAAAGAAAAAGCTGCAACTAAAAGAGACAAAGCAAAAATAAATCAATTTAAAGAACAAATAAGATTTCAAATATCAGAAGGTGATAAAGTAAGTTTACCTAAATCTTTATTAGCTGCAAATAAAAGCGGAACTATGAATAATAGAGAGATAGCAGTTGGTATACAAGGAGCTACCTCTGATATTACAGGTAAAAAATATAAATTTAAAAAAACAGTAAAACAAAATGAATTAGCAAAAGAATTAGAAACGGCTAAACCAGGAGATACTTTTATAGTTGAATATAAAGTAAAAGATTCAACAACAGGTGCTGAGACAACATTAAAAAGTATTGTAGAAGTAGATTTACAAGGAGAACCACGAAGAATCTATAACTTATAGGAGGATAAATGGTTAACTATAATTCTCAAGTCAATGATTTATTTCCCGAACTAACAACAGCAACAGAGGAAACTAAAAAAGATACAGCTAAATTATTCGGTAAAGATGTAGGTGTTAGTAGTTTAGGATCTTTTTTTGCTGGTATTGGTTCTGGCTTTTATAAAATACCAGAAGGATTTTTTTCTTTTGGGGCAAATCTAATAGATTTAGGTGCGGACACAGAGACAGCTGTGGAAGTAGAAAAATTTTTTGCAAAAATAAATCCCTTTGATGAATATGCAGAAGCAACAACAGCTGGTAAAATATCAGAAGTTTTAACTAACATTGCTGTTCCTGTTGGTCTTATTGGTAGAATAGGTAGTAAACTAACTGGAGCTGCATTAGCTGCAAAAAAATCAGGTAATTATTTTAAACTATTAGATGATGATGGTCTTCCAATTATGGAAGGTATTAAAAAAGGTCAACAAATAGCTAAACTAAATAGAAAAGGACAAGCTGTTCAATTAGGTGCTGGTGCTTTAGCAGGCGGTGGAGCAGAAGCTATTTTTGTTTCCGATCCCGAAAAAGTTGGAACGTTTGGTGATTTATTTGACGCGGGACCTACTAAATTAGAAAGAGGAGAAGATTATGATCCTGAAAGAGAATTATATAATAGATTAAAACTTGGAATAGAGGGAGCAGCATTTACAGGTATATTAAGTTTAGCTGGCTCTGGTGTAAAACAATTGGCAGATTCTACTAAGGCAGGTCGTGTTGCACAAACAAAAATGGGCAAAGCTTTAGATTATGTATCACAAAGGTTAAGACCTCGTAGTGGTAAGAACCCTGAATATTTTGAAACAGAAATGGGTTTTAAAGGTATGTCAGCCACTGATTTAAATAGAGCTCAAAATGCTGCATTTAAATTAGATGATCAAATAGATTCTGTAATACCATTTTTAGATAGAGCTAATATATTTTCTGGTAAAGCTGCGGCATCTCAAACAGCAATCGCTAAACAGTTAAACAAAACTTTATTATCTGGACTTGAAGAAGGTAATATTGTGTTTGGTAAAACAACTGCAATAAACCCTAGGACTGGGGAGGCTCTAATTGATAAGCAAAGTTTTAATCAATTAAAAAACAAATTTATATCAGAGGGTTTATCTGAAGACGAAGCTATTAAAAGAGCTACCCAAGAAGCAAAAAAAGAAGAAACATTAAAGGTTATTCTTCCTAAAATTAGCGCTGAAGAAGCAGCGAAAGCAAATAATTTAATTGTTAAAGAGGCGGGTAAATTTGGAAAAAAAGTATCTAAAGAAGAACAACAAGGGTTCATAAATACATTAAATGATATGAGAGAAAATTGGGGAGAGTTATTATCTATTGAGGGTAGATCTTTGGATATGACCAAACCTGTAAAAGGTAAATCTGTATTTGAAACTTGGAAAGAATTATTACCAAAAACATTAAATGACAGATTAGATGTAGGATATAAAGTTTTTCAAAACAACCCAATAAGATTAGCAGATAATGTTAAACCTGCGAAAGAATTAATTACAGAAGCAGAAAAAGGTATTAAAACCATAGCTGAAAATCTACCAACACCCGTTAAATTATCAAATACAGAAGCTAAAAAAATTGTAGCAGATATATATGAAACTGCTTTTATTGATAAAAAAATACCTTTAACTAATAAGGGTAGTGTACTATTTAAAATTCCAAATTATTTTGTAGACAAATCTTTTGCAGAAAGAGCAGCTAAATTTCCACGAAAACAATTAATACAACTTACTCCTGAAACACAAGCACTAGCAAAAAAACTTTTAGGTAAAGATGAAAGTGCTATGTCAACTATTTTAAATGGTACTAATATGTTATCAACGGTTATTAGAAGAGATGATTTCTATAGAAATTTAAGAAGAAATTCTGAAGATATAGCAGTGGCTAGAGCAGCTAGAATAGAAGAATTAATTAAACAAGGATTTAGTGCAGAAGAAGCTGCAAGAAGAGCACCCATTCAAACTTTTTTTAATACTGAAGAAGAGCTAATAAAAGCAACTGGAGCGCGAACAGGAGATTATAGAAGAATTGGAACTATATCTCAGAGAGGTGAGGAGGGATTAGAGCAAATAAATCCTTTAACTGATAGAGCTAAACAAAGATCTTTATTAGAAGGAGAGTTAGATCCTAAAACAGGTGAATCTATTTGGGCACAAAAAGCAAATAAAGTTTTACGTAAACCAACAATTCAAGAAACACTTGATGATTTTGATGCTGGTGTAAATGTTAAGCCAGGAGAGACAGTAACAGATTATTTAAAAAGAGTCCGTAAAAATGAAGTGCTTGAAGATGTTGCAAGTATTAATCCATTGACAGGACTATGGACATTAAAAGGTAATGCGGATGCTTTATATAATGTAAACAAAAATTTAATTAGTCCGACCAGTGGTTTTGGTGGCAGACTTTACGCTAATTTAATTTTATATCCAAAAGCTACCTCGCAAATGGCTAAAACTATTTTGTCTCCTTTTACACATATGCGTAATTTTTTAAGTGCGGGAGCTTTTGCTACAGCTAATGGTTTAATACCTTTTGTGGGAGCAGAAGGTGCAGCTATAAAAGCATTAAGAGCAATACAATTAGGACCAAGAACAAAAGAAGGTAATGCTATTTATCAAGAATTGTTACAAAGAGGAGTTGTTAATTCTCAAGTTCAACTAGCTGATTTACAGGCTTTGTTAAAAGATGTTAATTTTGGAACCTATTTAGGATCTATTAAAGCTTTTGATAAATTTGCTAAAGGATTGTCTCGAGTAAAAAGATTTGCTCAAGATGCATACACAGCAGAAGATGATTTTTGGAAAATATTTTCTTATTTCAAAGAACAAGACAGATTGTTTAATGCATACAAAAAAGCAGGTATCGCAGAAGGTAGTAATTTTTTAAATATGGCTGGTCAAACTGTTAAGTTTAACAGAGAAACTATTAAGGATGAGGCAGCAAGAATAGTAAGAAATAACATTCCAAATTATGCTTATGTTTCTGACTTTGTAAAAGGTTTAAGACAATATCCTGTTGGAAACTTTGTGTCGTTTCCTGCAGAAATAATGAGAACAGGAACTAATATTGTTAAAAGAGGATTAGATGAAATTTTTTATAAAGTTGAATTACCAAATGGTGACATAGTTAGACCTTTAAGCACCATAGGTTTAACTAGATTAGTAGGTATGGGAGTTACAACTAGTGTTATTCCATATGCTGCGGTATCAGCAGGTCAAGCATTGTATGATGTTAGCAGAGATGAATTAGAAGCTATTAGAAGATACGTTCCTAAATGGTCTAAAAATTCTACATTAATACCTTTAAAAGGTGAAGATGGTAAATTTAAATATGTAGATTTTTCTCATATGAATGCGTATGACACTTTAACTAGACCTATTCAAACAGTTATAAATAGAGTTCAAGCAGGCGAACAAGATAAAGATGGAATTATGGATGATTTTATCTTAGGTTTATTTGAATCAACAAAAGAATTAGGTGCACCCTTTATTACTGAATCTATTTGGACAGAGGCGTTAGCTGATTTATACATAAGAGGAGGCGAAACAAGAGATGGATTTAGAGTTTACAATGAAGAAGATAGTTTAGGAAATCAAATTTATAATAGTTTAGCTCATTTAGTAAAATCTCAAGCTCCTCTTAACTATCAACAATTAACAAGAATTGGATTGTCAGTAAAACCTGATGATGATCCAGGAAGATTTGATAAACGAGGTAGAGAATATGAGTTTGGTAATGAGTTAGCTGGTATTATTGGTGCGAGAGCAGTTGAAATAGATCCTGCAAATTCTATAAAATATAAAGTTGCAGACTACTCACGAGGGACTAGAAATTCCAAAGCTTTATTTACTAGAACAATGTTAAAAGGTGGACCTGTAACACCAGAAGAAATATTTGATGCTTATGTAAATGCTAATAGAGCTTTGTATCGAGTTCAAAAAACTATGGCGGATGATATAAAAGCAGCTGAAACATTAGGTTTAACAGAAGATCAATTATATACAGAAGTAGCTGAAAGAATTGGAGGACCTAATTTTGGTTATCTATCACAAAATGTATTTAGACCTATGAAAATAAGTCAAGGTAGTTTAATTGGGTTTCAAGAAATAGCAGATCAATTAGGTATAGTTAATCCAATAGACGCTGTAATAGATACTATAGAAGAATTAAGAGCTGCTTTAAGTGAGTATTCATTAACTAATGAATCAATACCAAATATAACAAATCCTTTTAGAAATTTACCAAAACCAGATCTTGATCCAGTGGGACAATTACCACCAGTAGTATCTGGAGCTGATCCAAATGTAGTTGCAGCCAACGCTAAGTTTGGTAATGTACCATATGTTCAATTAACCGAACAACAAAAACAAGAGGCGATAGATAGATTATTTGATTAATTATGGCAATAGAACCTAAAACAACCAGAGAACACATTTTATCTTTGTATGGACACATATCAGGTGTTAAGAAAAATTTAAAACACGTACACGAGGATGTAGAAAATTTGGGAGGCAAGATAGACAAGATCTATTGGGTTCTTTTGACTGTGGCGGGTACTGCAGTACTCTTCGTGCTAGAAAGGATGTTTGGATGAATTTGACACGTAACTTTTCTTTATTAGAGCTGACTAAATCAGACACAGCAATTAGGAAGGGAATTGATAACGAGCCTAATGCTGATCAAATAGATAAATTAAAATTACTTTGTGAAAATATTCTTCAACCGGTACGTGACCATTTTGGCAGGGTCAAGGTGACGAGCGGTTTTCGTAGCGTAGAATTATGCACTGCGATTGGTAGTTCTGCAAATTCACAGCACGCCAAAGCTGAGGCCGCAGATTTCGAATGCCCAGGTGTAGATAACGTTGAACTTTTTGACTGGATTAAAAATAATCTTGAGCCAGATCAGTTGATCCTTGAATTTTACACTCCAGGTGAACCTAACAGCGGCTGGATTCACTGCAGCTGGATACCTGAAGGTAGACGTGCATCATTCTTACACGCGTATAGATCAGAGGGTAAAACAAAATATAAACCTATATTAGGTTCTGCAAAAGATTTATTTTAACGACACATACAACCTATCATACTACCACTACCATCCTTCATAATATGTAAGTTAAGTGTATCAACATAACCAGTAAGTTTTAATCTTAAGATTTCACACACATCAAAACAATCAATCTCACTTGTCAATACTATACCATCTAACAATTTTTTTGTTACTGGTATTAAGTGATATATTCCGTCATTTAATATTATTAAATCCATTAAAATAAAACCGGTTCTAAATTAAAATCAAAAGATAATATTCTTTTTTTAAATTTAATTTTATTTGGCTCTGTGTAGTGATATAAAAATTGTGGCACTATCATTATGTCACCAGGTTTAACTTGTGGAGTATACAAAACACTTCTGTCTTCTTGATTATTCCATGGCTGTATGTATGTAGTTTTTGGTGAGTCTGGTTTCATATCTAAATAAAGTATACCACAATAACCAGTAGAGCTATGGTTGTGAGGCACATGATAATCACCTTTGTTATAAACAACAGACCAAACTCTTTGTAATAGTATTTTAGAATTATATTTAGCCCGCATTAAACTAAACTCATCTTTAAATATTTCTTTAAACTCTGTATTAATACTGCATTTACCTCTATTACTACCAAAATTAGCTTGAGGCATTTCTGGATATCTTGCTAATGCTTTTTCTAGTTTTTTCTTTTTGTTTTTAAAATCTACACATTTGATTTTAAAAAATTCTATTTTAAATATAGGCTCTATCTCGTATTTTATATCCACTCTCTTAACTCCTCACCCATAATTTGTGTTGCTATATTTATCTTTTTACGCAATGCTTTTCTAATCTTTTCATCCACCGTTTTTGGTGCTATAAGATCTATGTATGTCACCGCCTTTTTTTGACCTATTCTATGCGCTCTGTCTTCTGACTGCAGTCTTTTTTCTAAGTCATATCCATTAGAATAGTAAATTACATTGTTAGCAGCAGTGAGCGTAATACCATAACCACCCGTCTGTGGATTACCCACAAAGAACCTTACAGGTGACTTTGCATCTTGAAATTTTTCTATATTCTTTTGCCTTTGTTCTGCCGAAATCGCGCCATAATATTGAACAATAGAATCTGATCCATATTTTTTAGAGATAGCATTTACTATTCTTTTTACATCATAGACATAATTAGCCCATATTATTGCCTTACCCTCGACTTCTTCTAAAACTTCTAACAAAGCATCGATACGATTGTTTTTTATTTCTGTAATAGAATCATCGTCATTTTTTAAATGACCACAAGTAATTTGATGCAAACGCATTAGTTGTGTCAACACATGAGGCGCGGTTGCCATCTTACCATTTAGTTGAGCGAGGGCCGCGGATTTCATCGTAGCATATGTTTTCTTTTGATCTTCTGTTAGTTCTACTTGTCTTTCTACATATGTCTTTTCTGGTAAATCTAAACAATCCTGTTTTAATACACGATCAGAAAACTTTTTTAATATCTCTGATAATTCATCGAGTCTTCTATATCCTGCAGGTATCTGGACTCTTCTGCCGCCAAAGTTTCTATCTACCATAACTGCATATCTATTTCTAAATGTATAAAAAGAACTAAAACCTAGTAGTTCTTCGTCTAAAAATCCACATTGAGTGTACAAATCTAAGGGTGATTTAGTTACAGGAGATCCTGTAAGAATACGTCTATATTTTGCAAGCTTACCTAAATTTAAAATAGCTTTGGTTCTTTTTGCAGTGGGTGTTTTTATAGTTGTAGATTCATCAACAGCCATCATAGTTTTATGACAATTTAAAAATCTTACAGCAAACTCAAGACCTTTTTTAGTCGAGAATGCTTCTACATTCATTATAAGGATGTGAAGGTCATAGTCTACTTTAAACAATTGTTGATACTCTTTATCCTTTGCTTTGGATGTAGTCGCAGTCCATAATACTGTTTTGTGATCTATATGCCTAGCTAAATGATTCGGTATTTCTTGAGAAAACCAGTTTCTATATACACCTTTTGGTGCTATAATTAATGCCCCATTTATTTTACCTTTATCATAAAGCATAGCCATATTATCAACTAATACTTTTGATTTACCTGTACCCATCTCCATAAAATAGGCAAACTCTTTTTTATTCCACGACTTTTCTAATGCACTTAATTGATGTGCATAAGGTTTAGTTTTAAATTTGTATTTCATAATTTTTTTCTTCTTTCTAGTTGACAATTATATATAGCCTATGCTAAACCATGTCAAGAAGTTAGAAATGAAAAATAAAATATTTGAGTTATACAAACCTAGATCTTTGCAGGAGTTTTTAGAATTTCATAAAAACAACCCTGACGAGAAATTTGTTTATGTAGTTCAACAACCAGCGCCTAACATAAATATATTAAGTGCGTCTGATTTTGGTTACTTGGTAATATGTTTACCAAACACTGGACCAGAATCACAAGCGATATATTCTACTGCACCTTTTGTAAGAAAGATGAAAAAGAACTTACAAGACTTTCGTAAAGAAGATTATTTACTTGCAGTAGGAGATCCTGTAATAATAGGTATATCCACTACAGCTGTTAGTGATGTAACTAATGGACAATTTAATGTATTGAAATGGGACAAACGTGAATACCGATACTACCCATTAGAAGTGGATATGTATCAGAAAGGATAACAATGGCTGTAAAGCAAAAAATAAAAGTAAAGACTTTTACAGGGAGTGGTAGCTTCAATGTGAGAGATGAGATGTTAAAAGATTCAAAAGATCTTTTAGACAATGTAGAGGTGACAACGGTTGCACAAGAATGTGTAAAGTTAAAACAAAAAGAGGATGAGATTGCTGCATTAGAGGAGCAACTCAAAACAAAGAAAGCGGAAGCTGATGATATTGGCTCCCGTGTAATCCCAGAATTATTAGCAGAACAAGGATTGTCAGAGATAAAACTCGCTGATGGTTCTAAAGTATCTGTGAAAAAAGAATATAGATGTACTCTTCCAAAAGACGAGGATCGAAGAGCACAATGCTATAAATGGCTTCGTGACCAGGGGTTAGGAGATATTATTAAAAACAATGTCTTTGTGACTTTTGGGAAGGGAGAAGATGACAAGGCACAACAATTGTTGGACCTTGCGGCAGAGAATGGGTTCGAACCACAACAGAAATCTGATGTGGCTTGGGCTACGTTAACTGCCCTATTTAAGGAGCGTATCGAGTCCGGGCTCGATATGCCTCCTGATGTCTTTAGTACATGGATTAAAGACAAAACTAAAATCACCCGGAAATAATGGAGGATGAATAATGGCTAATGAAATAAAAGCTAAAACTCAAACATCACTCGCTTTATTTGGCGATGATGTATCCAAAGGTTTTGAAAACATGACGCAAGACGATATGGCGTTACCGTTTGTTAGAATCTTAGGACAACTATCACCACAGGTAACTGATGGTGATGCAAAGTATATAGAGGGTGCCAAACCAGGCATGATCTATAATACGGTTACCAGCGAACTATACGATGGTAAAAAAGGTATCAAGGCTATTCCTTGTTACTACAGAAAAGATTATCCAGAGTGGTCGGATAGAGGAGAAGGCAACGTTGCTCCTGTTGCAACTCACTTACCGAACAGCGCGATAATTCAAACTGGTAAGCGAGAGGGATCGAAGATTAGATTACCAAATGGTAATTATCTAGAAGAAACCGCTTACTACTACATAATGCTTGAAACAAAAACAGGCGGATTTACACCAGCGTTGATTACAATGAAATCTACGCAGCTACAGGTCAGTAAGAAATGGAATTCTATGATGAAAACCATACAGATCGCTGATGGTAAGGGTGGCTTTGCTATCCCACCAATGCATGGTGTAGTCTATAACCTAGCATCTACACTACAAAAGAACGATAAAGGTTCGTGGTATGGATGGGTTGTAACGCAGGACAGAATTTTGGGTCAACCAGATAAGGCTTTGTATTTAAGTGCAAAAGACTTTGCTGGTAATGTATCCAAAGGGAACGTTCAAACAAAAGCAGATGTGGAAGAGAAAGTATCGGACTCAACTCCGTACTAAAAAAAATAGGGGGGATTGTGAGGTCCCCCCTTTACAAAGAAAAAAGAAATGATAATAAAAAAAGATAAATTCAAAAATATATTTCAAGGACTTGATATAGCGTATGGACAATACCAACCAGGAGATCGTGGCGAGAACGGAAAGCAACAAGGCAAAGCTTTTATTGTACGTGGTACCGTCACCGAAGATCACTGGAGCAAGCACCTCAACGGAGAAGGACCAGCCCTTGGCATCATCCCTATTACACAAAACAATGATTGTAGGTGGGGCTGCATTGATATTGACGAATATAACTTTGATCATACTAGCCTCATTAAAAGTATTCGGTCTAATAAACTTCCCTTAATAGTTTGCCGTAGTAAATCTGGCGGCGCACACGTATTTTTATTTACCAAAGAAAACATTCCTGCATCGTTGATGCAATCAAAATTAAAACAAATGGCAATCATACTTGGATATGAAGGGTCAGAAATTTTTCCTAAACAAACAGAAATATTAGTGGATCGTGGGGACACTGGTAATTTCTTAAATTTACCCTACTACAATGAAATGAAAGGACTAAGATATGCTATCAACGATAATGGCACCGGTTGTACACTTGAGGAATTTTTTGAGCTCTATGATGTTTACGCTCTTACCAAAGAGCAAGTCGAAGAAATCAAAACAAAAGAAAAAAAGATAGAAGAAGCATTTCCTGGAGGACCACCTTGTTTAAATAAACTAGCATCGATAGGATTTGGACAAGGCTCTAGGAACAATGCATTATTTAATATTGCAGTGTACTACAAACAATCAAGTCCTGATACGTGGGAAGATAAAATAGTAGAAGCAAATTTAAAATATATGGAGCCTGCACTTAGTAATAGTGAGGTTCAACAATTAATTAAATCAGTAAATAGAAAAGGTTATGATAAGTATCGCTGTAAAGATTCTCCTATTAATGCAGTATGTCAATCGGGTTTATGTAGAACAAAAAGATTTGGTGTAGGATTTGGTGAAGAAGAAATGCCAATATTAGGTAGTCTTACGAAGTATGCATCAAAACCACCAGAATGGTTTTTAGATGTAGATAAAAAAAGAATACAACTAAAATCAGAACAACTTTATAGTCCACAACTATTTGCATTAGCGTGTTTAGATCAAGCTAACTTAGTAGTTCCTGTACCTAAACCACAAGATTGGAAACAACATTTTTTAAAACCTATGATGCAAGGACTACAAGAGGTAGAACCTTTAGAATCACTAGATCCTATTAATGAACTTACAGGCCTACTGCAAGACTGGACAACCAATAGACAATCAGCAAGAACTTGGGACGACATATTAAACAAACTGCCATACACCGATGAAAAAAGAGAATTTACTTATTTTAGAATGGAAGATTTTTTTAATTTTTGTAAACGAAATCATTGGGAGAAAGACAAAAATCAAACCGGTAATTTAATAAAACAACTAGATGTATTTGAAAAAGAAGACAGAATGAGAATAAAAAAACAACAACCACGATTAATTAAAATTAAAACAATGAAACAGACAGAGGCATCTGTTTCTAAGATACCTTATCAAGAGGAAGACTTCTAATGAAGACTATAATATTAGGTCCACCTGGCACAGGTAAAACTACAACTTTATTAAATCTTGTCGATGAATTTATACAGCAAGGTGTCAGGCCTAAACAAATAGGTTATTTTTCGTTCACTAAAAAAGCTGCAACGGAAGCAGCAACGAGGGCCGCGGATAAATTTAGTTTAGATTTAGAAAATGATTTAGATAATTTTAGAACACTTCACTCTTATGCTTTTGCACAATTAGGTATGACAAAAGAAAAAATGATGGGTCGAGAAGATTACAAAGAGTTTGGTGAAAAGTGTGGCATACCAATTAAGGTTGCAAAGTTTTCTGATAATGATGGCACATTTAATTCTGATAATGAGTATCTTACAATAATAAATACAGCAATAGTTAAACGATTAGATTTGTTAGAATACTATGACTCTCGTCAAAATATTTTAGATATTGAACGCAATACTTTATATCTTTTAGCAGAAGAATTAAAGAGGTTTAAGAAAGAAAAAGGACTTAAAGATTTTAATGATTTACTGCTAGACTTTACCGCAAAAGAAAAAACAAATAGTTTTAAAGTTTTATTTATTGATGAAGCACAAGATTTATCTTTGCTGCAGTGGGAAATGGTAAGAAAACTTTGGTCTAATGCAGAGAAAACTTACATAGCTGGAGATGATGATCAAGCTATATTTAAATGGGCAGGTGCAGACGTAGATCATTTCATTGCACTCAAAGAAGAAGTTGATGACATTCAAACCTTAAATCAATCTTATCGTATACCTGGTGGACCCATACATGAATTATCACAGAAAGTAATTGGTCAAGTACAAAATAGATTTGATAAAGAATATAAACCAAGAACAGAAGAAGGACTCTTACGCAGATACTCTGACGTTACACAAGTTGATATGTCAAAAGGTAATTGGTTAGTATTATCTTCTGCTAATCATTTTTTAGATCCAGTCAAAGAAGTATGTGAATTACGAGGTTGGTATTATCAATACCGCGGAGCTAATTCTATATCTTTAAAATTATTGTTGGCTCTAAATAATTGGGAGTCTTGGCGTAAAGGCTGTATGTTAAATCATTTAGAAATAAAAAATATTTATGAGTATCTAGGTTCGAATGTATTAGAAGGATTTAGAAAAGGTAAAACACTACACTCTGAAGATAAATATACTTTAGAAGAATGTAAGAAAGATCATGGTTTGGTTATAGATAAAGTTTGGTATGAGGCCTTTGAAGGTTTAGATACCATAACCGAAAACTACATTCGTAATATGAGGGCGAATGGAGAAACATTAAATAAAAATCCTCGTATAATAATGTCAACCATACACGGAGCGAAAGGAGGAGAAGCTGACAAAGTTTTATTGATGCAAGACATAACAAACGCAGCACTCGAAACATTTAGTCATGACCCAGATGAATTACATAGATTATTTTATACTGGAGCGACGAGAGCGAAGCGTGAATTGCACGTCTTGGATCCAAGAGATTTTGATAAAGCTTATTTATTATGACACACAAAGATCTATTTAAGGCAACAACATACGATTCGTTAGAAAAGCAGGTCGGCGGCAAACATTATAAAAATATGAAAATTCAGCCAGCACACTTTATAAACGAAAATAAGTTGCTTTTTGCAGAAGGCAACGCTATAAAGTATATCTGTAGACACCAGTCAAAAGGAAAAGAGGAAGATGTGAAGAAGGCAATCCATTATCTAGAAATGATACTAGAGAGAGACTATTCGTGAGAAGTACACAAATACCTCTATTTACTCCAGAAACAGAATGGGTGATGCCAGATGAACTTAAAGATCTTCGCGGAGCCAAACAAATAGCAATCGATTTAGAAACTAATGATCCAGACTTGAAAGAGCTGGGTTCTGGTAATGTCACTGGAAAAGGGCACATTGCTGGCGTTGCGGTGGCCGTAGAAGGCTGGTCAGGGTATTTTCCTATAGGACATGAGTCTAATGGTAATATGGATAAAAAACTGGTGTTTTCATGGTTGCAAGATATGTTTAATCAAGAGGCTACCACCTTCATATTTCACAATGCAATGTATGATATCTGTTGGTTAAGGTCAGTAGGACTGACCATTAAAGGTAAAATTGTAGACACAATGATAGCTGCGTCTTTAATTGATGAGAATAGATTATCTTATCAATTAAATACGTTATCAAAATATTATGTGGGCATGGGTAAAGATGAAAATATTTTAAACGCTGCAGCAAAAGAATACGGCATCGATGCTAAAAAAGATTTGTGGAGATTACCTGCAATGTTTGTAGGTCAGTATGCAGAACGTGATGCAGAGTCTACTTTAAAACTCTGGCAACGATTAGAAACAGAAATGTATCAACAAGAATTATGGGATGTATTTAATCTTGAAACAAAATTATTTCCGTGTCTAGTTGACATGAGATTTAAAGGTGTAAGAGTTGATTTAGAAAAAGCAGACAATATTAAAAAATCTTTGATGCACAAAGAGAAAAAAATATTAAATAAAATCAAACATTTAACTGGTGTTGATGTGGAGATAATGGCAGCACGTAGTATTGCCAAAGCATTTGATAAATTAAAACTGCCGTATGACAGAACAGAAAAAAGTAAAGAACCTAGTTTTACAAAAAACTTTTTACAAAATCATCCACACGAATTACCAAAAGCAATCGCTGAAGCAAGAGAAATAAATAAAGCTCACAGCACATTTATTGATTCAATAACTAAACATGCAGTTAATGGTAGAATACACGCAGATATAAATCAAATACGATCAGATGCAGGCGGGACGGTGACTGGTAGATTTAGTATGTCTAATCCAAACTTACAACAAATACCTGCAAGACATCCAGAGTTAGGTCCTTTGATTCGATCTATATTTATTCCAGAACAAAATCATACGTGGGGATCTTTTGATTACTCACAACAAGAACCTAGAATATTAGTGCACTATGCAAAGCTACAAAACTTAACTGGTGTAGATGAAATTGTAGATGCATACAATGCAGGTGATGCAGACTTTCACCAAGTTGTTGCAGATATGGCAGGCATAGAACGTAAACAAGCCAAGACAATTAATTTAGGTTTAATGTATGGGATGGGAAAAAATAAATTAATGGCAGAGTTAGGATTAATGAAAGAATCTGCAGAAAAATTAATTAGGCAGTATCATACCAAAGCGCCTTTTGTAAAACAATTAATGGATAATGTATCTCGTAAAGCAAATGATCGAGGAAAGATTAGAACTTTACTTGGCAGAGCCTGTCATTTTGATTTATGGCAACCTGTTCAATTTGGTGTATACAAACCTTTGCCATTAGAACAAGCGAGAAAAGAGTATGATGAGCCTTTAAAACGTGCATTTACTTACAAAGCTTTAAATAAACTAATACAGGGATCGGCTGCTGATATGACAAAAAAATCAATGGTAGCCCTCTATGAAAATGGTATAGTACCTCACATTCAAATTCACGATGAAGTTGATATTTCAGTGGAGTCGAATGAAAAGGCAGAAGAAATAATTGAGATTATGGAATCTGCAGTAGAACTAAAGGTCCCTAACAAAGTAGATTACGAGTCGGGGGCTAACTGGGGTGAAATTAAATAATGGCATATTTAAATGCAAACATACCACCAATATACGCCCAAATAAAAAGGGAGTATTTGTATGACCTTAAAAAACACCATGGCGAAGTTGAAGATTGTATTATCTTCGGCATATCGAGTCTTGGTGGAAGGGCTATATTATTTCACGCTCTTATGGGTAACGGTGCAATATTTTACCGCCTACCTATTAGCGCTTTTATTCAGAGAGGATACGACCCGACCAGAGTTCCCAAGCGCAGGCTGGATGAACTTGAGCTTTGGAATTCTTTCTCTTATTATCCTACTGTCACTCACTGGGCTATTTTAAGCGCAGCTTCCGGTTATTATTTTGGTAAAGATAAAAAGAAACACTATGGGTCTTATTTATTTACTATTGACTGGGGACACCCAGATGCTAATATATTAGACACTGACCATTCAGAGATCCCGCACGAACATAAGTGCGCACACATAATTGCTCTAGACGATGGCAATTTTGCAGCACAACCTAACAATAGATGTATTTGGGATTTACCTTCATTTACTGTCAAAGATAATATCCCTGATTGGAAAGTACAAAGCAACGAATGGAACGTGGAAGATTCAGGTAAGTGGAGAACCGCAGATACTGATGACTTCTTCTACGAGATTGAGGAGCAAAAAAATGATTGATAAAATTAAAAATGCAGCAATGCACTACTGGACTGAACACAAAAAAGTAGTAATCGCTGTGGCTGTTGTAATTATTATAGCAATAATATTGTAGGTTTTATGACAGGAGATTGTTATGAATTACAAATTCACTGCAATACTCATAATTCTATTGTGCCTTATGGCAGTTTTTTTAGAACCTGGATATATACCTAGATGAGTAAAAAGCCTTTAAACATATCTGAAGAAGCAGCTGTGCAAATGCCGATGAAGACGGTTGCCAGTTTGATCGCGATGATCGCGGTCGGCACCTGGGCTTATTTTGGTATTCACGAAAAACTAAATCAACACAGCACAAAGATAGAGTTGATGACAAAGGACTTAGAACAAAACTCAGAGTTTAGAATTAAATATCCACGTGGAGAACTTGGTCAATCAAGTGGAGAGGCAGAGCTTTTCATGTTGGTGGAACACTTAGCAGGTGTTTTAGAAGAGGTAGATAAGGAAGTGAAGAGCATGAGAAACAATGCAGTAAACATAGAATTTTTAAAAGATAGAACGAAAAAACTTACAGAAGACGTAGAAAAATTAATTAGAAATGGATCCGGAGCACACTAATGGTTGAAGTTGTTTTTGCTTTATTACTTATTGTAGACAATAAAATTGTGGAGCATCGTATTCAAGATAACCTCAGTTCATGTCTCAAGGCCAAGCGATACGCTATGAAGGACAAAGGCGCTAAAGATAGGGTCACCTACCAATGCCTAAAGTCTAAGGCAAACATAGAGATATATATGGGGGAGAAAAAAATTACCTCATTGATCCTTGACTAATGAAGAAGGTCAATAAAAAACGCAATCCTGTGGCAAAACAATTAAGACATTTTAAGAAAAAAGTGTTAAAGAATAAAAAAGCATATGACAGGAAAAAATTTCAAATTTCAAGCTGAAGTAGTCACAGGTAAATGTCCTACTTGTGAAGAGCTTACAATGCTAGTCGGAATTACAAAATCTTTTTTTAGGTGTATGACTTGTGGTGCAGATCTAGAACAACATATAAATGGTAAAATAAGTTATATACCAGCGTTGCATAGCAATACATTAAAATCTGATTTAACAAAGTATTTCGATGGCGAAGAAGTTTAAAGATCACGTAGCACACGAACCTGTTTTTCACAAAACGAGTATTGGACGTAAACCAAGTTTAACAAAAATGAACAAATCGCGTCGGCGTAGTTTCAAAAAATACCGCGGCCAGGGGAAATAATGGAAGTAGCTTTAATATTATATATGTGTTCTGCAATAGAAAAAACTTGTTTAGATCCATACGTATGGCCAGAAACGTTTTATGATAAATATGGTTGTATGGTGCAGGGCTACAAAGAAAGTGGAAAAAAGATAGCAGAAGTTGGGCGAAAAGATGTCAACCAATATGATCTTTATATTAAATTTGAATGCACAGAATTTAAGATAATCTTACCAAAACCTAAACCTAAAATTACAACCTAGAATTGTTTTAAAGTGTCTGTCCGTCCCAAGAAAGGGACGAACAAACAAAAGGTGTGAGAAGAGATCTTCTTTTTATATTAAATAAATAATACTTGCAATACTTGTTTTATTATTGTAAATTCCCATATCTATGAGAAGAATTAATCAAAGAAAGGAATAAAATGGCAGATCCAAACAAATTTAAATCTGTGTCTGTACCAATAGAAACCTACAAGAAACTTCGTTTTCTTGCTGCAGGTAAGTTTGTTGATGCAGAATTGACGGTTAGTAAAACAATTGAAGCTCTTGCTACAAGAGCCGCAAAAAAATTAGGATATAAAAATGGAAAAGCAAACAACAACTCGTAGAATTATTTGCTACGAGTGTAAGGGAAATGGTTTTATATACGGAGATTTTTTTCAAGTAAAACAATGCAAGGTGTGTGATTCGGAAGGTGAGTTATTATCAGATGGTAAGACTCATATGAAACTGATGAAGGTGGTGGACAATGCAAGAATGCAATGAACGATACCGATATTGCTTATATAGCAGGACTATTTGATGGTGAAGGGTGTGTATCATACAAACAATATATGCGTAAGCGTCCACATAATCCAAGAGCTTATCCAACTTGGCAAATTAAACTGGAGATTGCTATGACAGAAAAATCTATCTTAGTTTGGTTGTGTGAAGTTTTAGGTGTAGGGACGGTCAAAGAAAAAAAATACAAAACAAAATATACATTAGGTTGGAAAAAACAATGGCGTTGGCGTTGCAGTCATCGCGATGCGTTTAAAGTTTGTTGTTTAATATTTCCATACGCTCATATTAAATTAGATAAAATACAAAAAATTATACAACATTACTCTGATAGAAAATTAACAATAATGAATGACAACGTTGTTAGTTTAGAAGAGTATAAACAATTAATGAGTTTAGAATGACAGCAGTATATGGATTTGGCATGTTAGGTATGGGACTTGTAGCAATATTAATCGCTGCGATTATCACATACTTTATTTTTAACAAAATTAAACAAGATGATCTTGATTAATCACGTAAAACATCGACGCGTGCAATTAGTTCGATGCAACTTACAAAGAGGAAAAAATGAAGAGTAAAAAACACAATAAATATACCGAGGTATACTCAACAAAAGATTATGCCTGGTTTAAGAAAACAAAAGGAAACAGACCATCTACAGATAGTCACTATAAGAAGATAAAAAATTCTATAGTGGAGAAAGATCTTAAAATGGTTATTTATGTAAACTCTGATGGTACCATTAGAGAAGGACATAATACATTTGAGGTCAGAAGAGATCTTGGTCTACCCATCTATTACATCATCAATGATGCTTTCGATGCATTGGATGTACCTAGATTTAATTCTGGTAGAGAAAATTGGTCCTTTCCGGATACCGTAAATTTTTACGCGGTCAGGGGTAGAAAACCATACATGATCATTCAAGAAAAAATGCAGCATTACAACATGCCTATACAGGAAACGGTTGGATTGTTGAAGGGAGTGACTAGTATATCTTCTGAAACAGCTGAAGAATTTAAGTGGGGTAAACTAACTATAAGTGATGAAGAGATAAAAACTTTTGATGTTATTGCAACAGCGATGCGTAAATTATACGACATTCGATATAGTGGTGAAAAACTAAGAAGAGGTTTTATTAGAACAATTTTCATAGCTTATAAGAAAGCTAACTTTAGTATTGAGAGAGCTAAGACAGCTATCAAAAATAATGGTGCTAAGTTAGATGGTTGTAGAAGCACCGAAGATTATGTCAGCACTCTGGGTAGAATATATGACAGCGGCTTAGAAAAATCTAAGAGATTAAATCTTTTAAGATTTTATGAGAACCGACAATACGAAAGTGATGATAAAACATTAATACATTAATCAATGAGAGTGATTGTAATATTAATATTGTTGTGTGGTTGTAGCGCGAAGTTCGATGGCTACGACCCATCAACAGCTATGATGAGATGGATATTAATGAATGAAAAAAAATAATAAATACAGATACCCAAAAACAAAACGTGAGATGATAGAGGGTTTACGTCATTATAATATTGATGATAAAGAAAAATTACCCTCTGTCACAACGATACTCAAAGCTACAGAGAGTGAAGAAAAGAAACAAAAACTAGCCGAGTGGCGTGAAAGAATAGGTGAGGAAGCCGCAACGCGGATCGTGGATGAGAGTGGTGCGCGAGGTACAGCGATGCACAAAATTTTAGAGAAATATATTTTAGAAGAAGGTTATGTCGACGAGACTAATGTAGGTAAACAAGCACACAACATGGCGATTAGAGTGATTGAACAAGGGCTATGCAATGTCCCCGAATATTATGGCACGGAGTGTACTTTGTATTACCCTGGACTTTATGCCGGACAAACAGACTTGGTTGGGATACACAAGGGCCAAGATGCTATCATAGATTTTAAACAAACGAACAAACCGAAACGCAGAGAGTGGATCGAGGATTATTGTCTGCAGTTAGCAGCATATGCGATGGCGCATAATTTTATTTACCGAACACAAATTACCAAAGGTGTGGTTATGATGTGTAGCAAAGATAACTATTACCAAGAGTTCATTGTGGAAGGTAAAGAGTTCCAACAATATAAATTTAACTTTTTGAGGAGGGTTGATGAATACTATAAAACAAGAGATGCAAAGACTAAACAGGATAGCTAATCTCTGTAATAAGACAGAAGGTGAGATGAAAGAGATGTGGAAGCAAAAGTGGCATGAATTAGTCAAAAATGTGGCAAGGAGGTTAGATGAGTCTAAGGTTGAGAGATTTACAGCAGATTCTAGGAAAATTCACTGACGGCAACAAAGGCACTGCCATATCTGATTGTTTTGTTTATGTAGAGAACGATCAAGGTGGGTTGAATGAGATAGGTAGAATAGAATTACAAGAGAGCAGATTAATAGGTAAAATAAATAGTTCAGCAGCTTGGCGTGTTGTTCTTAAAAAAGATAGGAAAACGACCCAGCTGCAGTCGACGACGTATAAAATATGATGGAATCCCTTGGGAATGGGGTGGAAGCGAGAGTGGAAGCCCCTTAAAATATGAAAAAAGTTGTAATACAAAGTGATAATATCACCCAAAAGCAGTGGTCTAACCTTATTTTAGAGCTAAACCTGATGCGCAAAGAGTGGAAACCCTACGCCAAAATACAGATAGTGGGTCGTGGTGTTAAAAAGATAGTAAAACATGGCACAAAACGATATGGAATTTAGAATCGTTCTAATGTGCCACGCTATAGTGGAATATTTGGGCAAATTTTTTTTTCAGTCATCAAAAAAAACTCGTGGCACAGGTGGCACAGAGGCAAAAATAGGTTAAAAGTGTTGGTATTAGCGAATAATAGGTGTGCCACGACGTTGAATTATGGTGGCACAGCGTGGCACAAATGGCGTATTTACTAGCTTTTTTGCAATTATGCCTTGGCACACTATCCTATTCGGCGCGCGCGACCTTTTTTGTTTTTTTAAAAACTTTTTTGCCCAAATATTCCCCTATAGAGTATATATTGAATTATGAGACGTCCAAAGAAATCTAAATACAAATCAGTTGTTATCAAAAAGAAACGATATTACTTCTATGAAATCTTATGGGAGGATATCACGGCTGATGGAGGGCACGCTACTGCCTTTGAATTTATGGGTTTTATGCCTAGCAGAATGATAACCAGGGCGTATGTATTTGAAAAGGATAACAAACACGTGAGAACCTTTGCATCTTATGAAGAGAATGAAGAGTTATTTTCTGATAGAAATGTATTCCCAAAATCGTGTATAATTAAAATGGAAAAAATAAGTGAAAAATAAAACACTAACTAAAAATATGCCTAACGTAAAATGGAATGCAATACCTCCAGTGCGTGGGCCAAATCCACAGGGAGTAAATAATGCAATACGAACCAGTAATAAACAAATGGTCAGTAGTAAAAAAGTTTCCAAGAAAAATGTTTAGTAGACTTATTTCTGTTCTGAATGATTATCAGGGCTTGTTAGTTCTTTTGATTCTACTAACTCTTCTTCTGGGGTAATATTAATTAAAGTTTTGTGATCTTCTAAGATTTGATTCATCTTGGCCTCTAATTCTTTTTCTGACATGTTATCCAGATTACCAGACAAGACTAACTTTTGATCTACATATAAACCACCTGCTTTACCTCTAGCTATCTCTGCGTTTATGGCTGCAGACCACGCGCCCTTCGCTCGCGCGTCTTCTCTTAACTTCGCTAGTTCCCCGATGTGTTTCTCAAATGTGATGCCGTATTTTTCTTGTATCTCTGCTCGCAACTCACCAATATATTTTACAACTAATGGTGCAATCTTAGGATTCCTTAGCTCGCTCGCAGCCTGTCTCGGTCTGGTCTTGTATCCAGCCTCATAGGCACACTCGCTCGGACTCTTGCGCCCCTCGTTATACACCAGTAATTCTGCAAATTTAATCTGTCGTTCTGTTAGTTTTTTAGGTAGACCCATAGCTTGTGCTCTTATCGTAATATATCGTATATGTCCAGATAATTATGTTATAGATCCCCGTCCTCTATCTGTCTTTTGGTTGTGCTTGGATCTAATGCTAATTCTATTTTTTCTTTTAAATCTCTACTATCATCAGCAATAGCATTTTTAATTTTAATATCTGGGTTATTTAATAAATCATTGGCTTGCCATTCATCTATATTTGAATCTAACCACCTTATAACCATATCAATTATGGCCTCATACTTCTGCTTGCGCTCGTATGCTTCTGCTCTATTCTTACTATCTCGATAGTCGTGTCCGTCATCGCGTTGTGTCATAGTTCCTCTTCTCTTTTTGAATAATTCCAATGATCACTTACATCTTGCACATAATCATCGATATCTACTTTTTTATTAAGTAGTGATATAATCTCATCCAATAATTCTTGCTTATTGGTGTGGTCACTACCCAAAAAATATTCTAATTGTTCACTTGTTATCTCACCATTGCGGTGTCCATCATCTCGTTGTGTCATTATGCTACCCCCAATCTTGTTAGTACATATGCCTCTTGTTCTGTTATTTCTTGTTCTGAATAAACTGAAATAGCACTATCCATTTGGTCATTCCAAAAAGCACCCTCTTTGAGACAACTAGTATCTCGTTTGCTTATACCCCAAAACTCTTTGCAATATCCCCATTCAGATTTTCTTTTGTTAAATATATAATAATCTGTGTGTTCGTAATCACCTATTATACATTTAAATTTTACTAAATAATTTTTCATAGTTCCTCGCTTGTTAATTAAAATGTCCTTCACCCAATGGGTGGTCGTCCACTATTACAATATCATAATCTGGATATTCTAATTTCATTTTCCTTATGCTCTCGTTCGCTATTTCATGAATGTCAATGACTACTTGCTTGTCATCTACATTGACAGCGTGATATACTCTAACCTTTGCCATTATTCCTCATCTCCATTTCTAAATACTCGGTCATATTTTAATTCACATTTTAGTTGATATAAAGCGTCCTCAATAAAACCCTCTTCATCAAAATCAAAAAACGTTTCACCATCTTTTACACCTAATTCGCTTGCGCGTTCCCCGTCATCGTCATCATCGCTTGAAAACCCACAAATCATAACCGAGTTTTTTTCTCTCCATTTAAGAAATTCTATATCTTTTTTTAATTTTTTTATCTCTTCGTCTTTAGTCATCTTGTCCTTTCTGCTCGCTCGCTTGTTTATTTTCTTTTAATAATTTTGGTTTATTATTAATTAAATGATACGTTTTTTCAGTTTTATCTCTCTCACTTTTTTCAATAATTGTAGAACCATTATAACCCTCTGTTCCTGTTATTCTGTGTATATCACACCAAATTTTACCCTTAATAGCCTCATTATGGTTCATTAAAAGAGTATCTATAGCTGTTTTGACATCTTTTGAATAAAAATTATATTCAACGTCCATTGGTACAATAAAAGTATATTTTTTCATATTATCCTCTCTGCTCGCTCGCTCGCTCGCTTGTTAATTTTTTTTCTTTAAATATTTTTTCTAATTCTTTTAAAACTTTTGGATCTTTTAATTTATTCCAATTAATCGCCTTATTAAAATTAAAAAAATCTTTATTTTTTACCATAGTTTTTGACCTTCTCAATTATTGTATTGGTTGAATTTAATTTATAACACAATAAACAATCTTTACATTTTTGACCTGTACAATTTTGTTTTTTAACTTCTATGTTTTCATAAACGTTATTAAATGTTTTATCAAAATGTGTGGGCGGTTTTTTAAAAATATGATTAATTTTTGGGTTGGAATAAACTAAAATAAAATTTTTAGGCTTTTTGTTTTTGTCAAAATAAGGCTTAATTACATCAAATCTTTTTGTCCATAGTGCAAAATTGCAATGCGGGTTTTTAATTGCGATATTAATATAATTAATTAAATTAATGGTTGCTTTTTTTTTATCCAGATCTAATTCACCATGAGCATTAAATCTAAAAAAAGCCTGATTAATTATCGGCAGCGCGTCAGGGTGTAAAATTTTTGATGTTAATAAGTCGCTATTGCGCTGTAATGCGGGCGCCATATTTTGTCTAAATGTTTTTAACATTGTCCATGAATAACAATGTGTACAAATATTGTCAGGGTCATTTTTTTTATTTTGTTTTTCGCAATATTTATTAGTAGTTGTATTCGTAGAAATAGATTGAAACCCCTCTAATTTGCCAGTCATTTTAGATATATGTATCATAAACAATCAGCGCAATATCTTTGATCTAATTTTGAGTACCAGTCAGGGCGTATTAATACCCCGCAACACCTACAATTTAAAAATATATCACCTTTTTTTGAATTGTCTTTTTTGGGTCTTTTTGGTTTTTTAACATATCCATTATCAACGCCATAATTAATAAATTCTTTTTTAAAATTCTCTATTGACATATAATCCCATATAATGGTAGAAACTCAATATGTCAATAAGAAAAATTAAAATAATATGGAGGTATAAAAACTTATGACAAAATCAACATATCCAACAAAATATCAGTTGGAACATTTAAAAAAGCGTATCGATCAGGAAATAGATCCCTTAATAGATCAGGCGCGGCTAAGCGTTAAATCTATTATTGCTGATTTCACTGAGGGCGCTGAGTTAAAACTAGCCAAAAAAATAAAAGCTGACGTTGTGATTAAAGAACTTGAAAAGGCAATTCAAGAACTGGAAATTAAACAGCGCAAGGCGCAAACGTTTTTTGGCAAAATATCAGATAAAGAACTTAAATCAAAATTAAGTTATAAATTTGATAAAAAAGATAGAGATAGTTATTATCGATCTGGTTATGATCGAGGAATAACCCCTGAAGATTGCCGCGAGCAATTGCGGGAGTGGGCGGAATTTTTGGCCACAAAAGAGGCTGAAAAAACTCCCGAGGGTAAAAAGGTCAAGGAACTTGAGTTATATAAACAAAGCGCGATTAACTCGGTTTTTGAATGCGGCGTCCCTGAGCAATTAAACGTCGTATTAGAAAAGGTTTTATCAGGCGTCGGCATTGTCTGGAATAAAACAAAGGCGCTTCAAATTGAAAATAAAGGTTATAATTAATATGAAATATATAATCATAAACAAATGGCAATTAAAAGATAGTAAATGTCAACCGCATTATTACTTAAAAGAAGTAGTTGACACGCTTGAAATTGCAAACGCTAAATTAAAAGCGTATCAAATCATTGAAACTGATAAAAATGACAATTATTTTATTGTACCTTTTAATGAAAATGCGCTTTTATTAACTGAGGAAGTCGCTTAAATATTGACTTCAATGGGTTTCAACGTATAACAATTGTACGTTGAAACCTGAAAAAAAATTATATCAAAAATTTAAAAAAAATACCCCCTTAATTCAACACACCCGCATTGAAACTTATATAAACTTAGGCGTTCCAGATTGTTTATGTTATAATGATTTATGCGGTTTTTTCATGGTTGAGTTAAAATATACTACAACAAATAAAGTACGTTTTAGCCCTCATCAGATACTATTCCACACCCAAAAATCAAAGCGTAATTTTCTGTTATTAGAACACGCCCCACCCGCCGTCCCCTCTTCAATAAAACTTTATGAGAGCAAATCTATTGAGGGGCTATTGTTAGACCATAGAGAAGTTAAACCCCTAGCCGCTAATGACTGGGAACTAATTCAAAATAAATTAATAGGCGTTAAGAACTAACCGCGCGCCACGTTGCGCGCTGCGGTATTCGTAAACAACATATCCAATTTTTGCATATACTACATATAGTATGTCAAGTATTATTCCCACATATTCCCAGACATATTGACGCACACAACCTGTGCTTGTGTCCTTCGGGCCCACCCACCCCCCTCCCCCCACCGCGATTCGCGTATAGGTTGTGCTTGTGCCCTACGGGCCCACCCACCCAAAAAAAAATAAAAAAAATTATTAAAGGGTGACTTAATCAACGATACTTATTTCGTCTGCGTCTCCATTACTGGACAGCGATCGTCTCTTTTAAGTCACCCTCTAATAATCCCCGAGCCGATTTGATCGGCTCGGGGTTGGTTGTTATTCACTTCCACTTATTATTATTTCTGGTTTATCTAATCCACTTGAAGGCTCTCTTACTTCAACATCAGTAAACCAAAAATTTTCAGTAATGCCTCTATCTATTAAAGCATCTACTGAAACTCTAACATCAGTATTAAGATGTTTTTTAGGTATCGAGTTTAATTGCTCGAGTAGTTTCTTAAGTGTCATATCTCTTCTCCTTTAGTTATCCCCGAGCCGATGAACTCGGCTCGGGGTTGGTTGTTAACTTGCTTTGTCTATCTCTCTCTCGTTCATTATCCGTTGAGCAATACTCTCACACACCCACCAAGATAAAAGATTTTTAAGCTGTCCAATGCTATCGATATGCTTTGACCCTCTCATACCCTTAATAACTTCAATTGGAAATTCACCTAAATCTAAAGACAAATTATTTAACTCGTCCCAAATTTCGACTTCGTGTTTATCGTGGAACTTAGCCGTGTCATCATAATAGATTAACTCGGATATTGTGCCACCACTGCAGCCGTGATTAGCGACATCACTTATTAAAAAACGCTCTTCTTTTTCGCCTCTCAATAAGAACTCTCTAATTGTCTCTACCATTTTTTTACTCCCTTAACTTGGGCATCGACTCGCTGAATGTTTGCATTCTCTTCAGCGATCCGAGCTTGTCGTTCTTTGTGTTCTTTGACCTGCTGCTCTATTTTTAACAACTCATCAAAGGTCTCATCACCTCGGAGTTTTACTCCGAGGTGTTCTGCTATTTTAGGGTAGTTCATTTTCATTTGTTGTCCCACCCTGGATATTTTTTATTTAAAGTAATTAGCAATTGTGCAAATGCTTTTACTCCATCTTCAGTAGGTAAAAATACACCTGCTTTTACTAACGCTCCAAATAACTCTTCTGCATTTGGATTTACTTTTAAATATGATTTTTCTTTTTTCATATCTTCTCACTTTCCGTTGTTAGGTTATACCCTAGTTTTTTTATTAGTTCGATAACTTCTGGCAGCAGGGTTTTATTACCAGAAATCGAGGCGAATAGTTTCGCCTTATTGCAAATGGGGTAGACACGCTCCACCCCATAAACATTCTTTTTATTAACTATTAATTTCATTAGACTTACCAAAATTAATATTTAATTTCTGTAATTGTGTTTTAATTTCTAATTCTTTTTCCTTAAGAATTAAAATCATATCCATTACAGATTTTAATTGTCCATAAAGGTCACTAGTTTGATGACCATTCTGGATTGTCTTTATAAGTTTATCACTCATATATTTTCTCCTATTATTATTTCTTATTTCTTAACCTTATAGTAATTATTAACCTTTAAAGGTCAAGTAGTATTTATAAGAATATATAGGATACCCTATGCAAGAACTGCATAACTATATCTTGTGTCAAGAAAAAAATGACACACTATATGTAGGCTCGTGACCTACGGGCCCACCCACCCTAATTAAGGGGTCCCAAAGCAAAACCAAAATCCAAAAATATTTAGACCCCCCACACCCCCTTTTTGCTAGTGTGCTACGGGCCCACCCTATATACCAAGTTTTAGACATAGACTTGCAAGAATTAGAAAATGGCAATATGATAGAGGGGGTACCCCTAAAAAAATAAAAACTGGTACAAAACAGAAATGAAAAAAATTCTGCAAAAATTTTTATGAAACAGGAAATTATAAATAAACTTCCACCCGACGCTCGAAAAGAATTTCTTAAATACGCGATCAAGTTATCTGAAAAAAAGAAACAAGGACAAGTTAACAACGACTTTCTATCTTTTGTTAAACACGTGTGGCCTGAATTTATTGAAGGTAAACATCACAAAGAAATTGCAGATAAGTTTAATAAACTTGCATCTGGTGAGATCAAAAGATTAATTATTAATATGCCGCCTAGGCATACTAAATCAGAGTTTGCGTCCTATCTTCTACCCTCTTGGATGGTAGGACGAAAGCCTGATCTTAAAATTATACAGACGACCCACACAACAGAACTCGCGATCCGCTTTGGACGAAAAGCCAAAACGTTAATTGACTCCCCTGAGTACCAACAAATATTCAAGACACGACTCAGAGAGGACTCACAAGCCGCGGGTAAATGGG
>Ga0209348_1000203_pt1 | contig 33830 bp, 44 predicted proteins | sample ETNvirenome_2_30_FD_184065 | JGI IMG/M metagenome (GOLD analysis project Ga0209348, IMG submission 184065) | Marine viral communities from the Pacific Ocean - ETNP_2_30 (SPAdes) (version 2) | ecosystem: Environmental > Aquatic > Marine > Oceanic | place: Pacific Ocean | collected 2013-06-22
CAGGAGATAAGGGCAGCAGAAGACCCAGAGTTTGAGACTTTCTATACAAAGAACATTCTTTTAAATGAAGGTATGAGAGCATGGATGTCATCTGTCGATCAACCCCATGAGAACTTTGTGTTCCCAGAAGAAGTCTTGCCACGAGGCAACGCACTATAAATACGAAGGAGTCTACGGACTCCTTTTTTATTAGGTATAAATACTATTATGAAAATCAAAAAAGATCAACTTACTCATGAGTTAAGAGAGGTTGTTGGAGATAAGGATATAACATTTGAATCAATAACTGACCCTAGAGATCTCGTTGATATAGAGATAGACCCAGAAGGTTTCTATCAAGGTAGAAAATCAGTTGCAGATATGTTGATCGAATCCAGAAAAAAACTAGAAGAATATGGTAGACAACTCAAGAAAATCCAGTCGCAGGGCAGCGAAGAAATTAATTAGATTAGCAAAGGAAAATCCTGGTATGTACTCACGTTCTGATGTGATGTATGCTAAATTAATCAAGCGTGTGACAAAAAAGGACGGTTCGGAAACTGGCACACTTGACACTAAAAACGACCTGTGATATAATAAATACCATTACAAAGGACTCGAAAGATCGTAACCCTGCGTAGATAAACATCACCCTTGTCGAGGGTGGTACCATCCGCAGGATTTTTTCTGCGAGACACTAAAAACAAAAATGTTAAAATCAACAATCGCTGCAGCAGCAGCATCTCCATTCCTATTCGCAGGTGCAGCATTTGCTGGTCCATACGTCAATTTGGAAGCAACAGGTTCATATCCAGACGGAGCATACACATCTGGTGGATTAGAAGCAGTAGTTGGATACGAAGGAGAAACACCTGGTGGAATTGGTTGGTACGTTTCTGGTGGTCCTACAGTGACTCACACAGAATCAACTGATGAGTTCGGAGACGTTGAACTAATAGGATACCTTGGTGGTTCTTATGATAAGTTCTACGGAGAAATCTCTGGAGTAACTGCAGAAGATGACATTGACTGGTCTGCTAAAGCAGGAGTTAAGTTCACTTTCTAAATAGTGTTGACACCTTTCGTGTCACTCTACAACGGAACAAAATTGAGACCTGCTTGACAGGTCTCTTTTTTTATGGTATGTTAGTCTCATACATAAATTAAAACTTATCGTATAGACATGGAACACCATAAATATGAAACTGTTCTTTACTCCAGAGATAACTGTCAATGGTGTGAGAGAGTTAAACAATTAATGGATAGTGTAAAGTTTCCATACATTGAGTATAAGTATGGTGTTGACTTTACACGCAAAGAGTTCTATGCTGAGTTCGGAGAGGGTGCAACCTTTCCTCAAGTGCAGATAGATCACAAACACATAGGTGGTTGTAAAGATACATTGCACTTTTTACAGGAACAGGGAATTATTTAATGGATGACATTTATGAAATGGTCGATCAAGCAATTGATCTCGCTTTCAAGGATGACAAATTCTACTTTAAGTGTTATAATTACTTGAAGGACTCAAAGGCAACACGTGCATACACTAGGAAGTTCATCGACTCTCCTACTGCAGGTGGTCTTGCTTTAACTATTTCCGATCTTGATGCATACATCAAAGGTGGTTCTGATTCTGAACACCAATTGCTTCGTGAAGCATATGGTTATCTTGGTAAACCAAGAGCAAGGAAAATCAGAAAGTATCTCTATTCTATTTTAGAGGGTGCTTGGTTGTATGAGAAAGAAAGGAAACCTGGTCGTAAGAAACGGTCTAAATAAAACCAGATACTCAAGGAGGAACTAATGGAAGCTTTTGTTTTAGAAATCACATTAGTTGTTCTGGTCACGATCGGAGCATTCCTACTAGGTATTACGATCTCATGGTTAGCAAAAGGATATGTAGAAGACTACATTGAAAATGCTGCTTATGCTAAGTCTGTGACTCATCCAGAAATGCTTGATGAAGATGGACAAATAGTACATGACGATCTAATTTACCTTCGTGACATGATCGTTGAAGACGATGATGAAGATGACGATTAATTAATCATGCCAAAAACACTTGAAAATAGCAACACAAGATTGCTTATTAGTGAGATCTTACGTAAGGTCTCTAATGCTAAAACTAAAAAAGAAAAGGTAGAACTTCTTACTAAACATAACAGTGTTGCTCTAAGGCAACTAATGATCATTAATTTTGATGAGTCTGTTGTGTCACTCATGCCTGAGGGAGAAGTTCCATATAATCCTAATGATGCACCTGTAGGAACTGATCACACTCGTTTAGAGTCTGAGTACAGAGGTCTTTACAGATTCTTTAGGGGTGGTGAACCTAGACTCCCTCGTGCCAAGAGAGAGCAAATGTTTATTCAATTACTAGAAGGACTCTCTGCTGAAGAAGCAGAACTTCTTTGTCTTGTAAAGGATGGTAAGTTGAATGACAAGTATAAGAGAATTACCAAAGCGGTTATCTCTGAAGCATTTCCTACTATAGTATGGGGAGGTCGTTCGTGAAGATCTTAAAACAAGATTGTAAGAAGGACGAAGCACAAGACAAAACATTACCATATACATGCTACTTAATCATCTACAAAGTAGATGGTGTAGAGAAGTATGACTTGGCAATGGCATCTAAACAGGTAGATCTTTTTGATTATTATTATGATCTATACAAAGAAAACTTTATTAGTATGATGCAAGCGGAGGGTAGAGTTGCTCCTAACATGTGGACAGATCCTGCAGAAAAAGCAAAGAAACCTAAGAAAAAACGATGACAGTATATAAAAACTTTAAAAATCCATCTCAAATGACAGAGAAGGAACAACAAGAACTAGGTGGTAAAGCAGTTGGTGCTGTTATTACATTCTTTCTTAAACCTTTTATTGTAAGATGGTTATGGAACTGGGTCATGCCACCCCTGTTTGGATTAACAGTAATCACATATTGGCAAGCACTAGCACTAGGTTTATTAGTATCATTATTATTCAAAAATTATGAAAGTAACTAAGGTATCTGTTACACCAGACGCTGAAAAGTTAATTGGATATATTGCTCGTGTGAGCAATCCTAAGAATCAGGAGAACCCTGAGGTAGCAGGACTACTAAGGTATTGTATCAAACATGGTCACTGGTCTATCTTTGAGCAAGCAAGTATGACAGTAGAGATTGAAACTACTCGTGGTATTGCAGCACAGATACTTAGACATAGATCATTTACATTCCAAGAGTTCTCTCAGAGATATGCTGATACTAATCTATTAGCGGATGAGATACCTATGTTTGATCTCCGACATCAAGATACAAAGAATAGACAGAACAGCACAGATGACGTACCCTACAACAAGAAGAAAGACCTTGAGTACAAGATTGCAGAACACTTCGTTGAAGCGATGGATCTCTACAATGAACTCCTCGGTAATGGCATTGCGAAGGAGTGTGCGAGATTTGTTCTCCCTCTAGCAACACCTACAAGATTGTATATGACAGGAACAGTTCGTTCTTGGATACATTATATACAACTAAGAGGTGGACATGGCACACAGAAAGAGCATATGGATATTGCTCATGCCATTGAAGACATCTTCATCAAAGAATTTCCTATCACATCTGAAGCATTGGAGTTTTAACATGCCTATTTACCCAGTAATAAATAAAAATACCCAAGAGAAACAAGAACTCCATATGAGTTTAAAAGATTATGAACAGTGGCGAAAGGACAACCCAGAGTGGGATAAAGACTGGTCTGAAGGAACTGGTGGTGTCACCTATGGCACCCCTAGAATGGAGGATGGATTCAAAGAAGTGATGTCTAAGGTTCAAGAGAATCATCCTACTGCTAATCTTTCGAGGTTTACATAATGCCAAGAGCAAGAAAGAAAATGAATGGAAATGGTCAGAACGGAGGACCAATCCAACCCATGTCTAAGAAGATGATGAAACGTAAGAAACCCATCGACAAATCTTACATGACACCCATCGAACCGATAACTGATAATCAGAAGTTAGCGTTCGAGGCATATGCTAATGGCAAAAATTTATTACTACATGGAGCAGCAGGAACAGGTAAGACATTTATTTCATTGTATCTTGCTTTACAAGAGGTACTTGACGAATCCACACAATATGATAAAATAGTAATCGTAAGGTCATTAGTTCCTACTAGAGAAATTGGTTTCCTACCTGGTGACCATGAGGATAAATCCTATCTCTATCAGATACCATACAAAAATATGGTAAGGTATATGTTTAGTATGCCTGATGACAATTCATTTGAGATGCTATATGACAATCTCAGATCACAAGACACTATAGATTTCTGGTCTACCAGTTTCATTCGTGGTGTCACTCTTGATAACACTATCGTTATTGTGGATGAGTTCAGTAATCTAAACTTTCATGAACTCGACTCTATGATTACAAGGATAGGTGAAGATTCTAAGATTGTTTTCTGTGGAGACATAGCACAGTCTGACCTCACAAAAGATTATGAGAAGTCAGGCATCTCAGATTTTATTAGAATAATTAACGAGATGAAAGAGTTTAGTGCCATCGAATTTGATATCGGTGACATCGTTCGCTCTGGATTAGTTAAGTCTTATCTAATTGCGAAATATAATCTCGGTTTTAATTAATGACTTTTAAATTTGTTGATGTAGAACTCGAACCTCTAGAGGTCGAACCTGTGAACAAAGATGGTGTTAGGTTTTATAAACTACCTAAAACTGATAAATATTACCCAAGCGTAACCTCAATCACATCGTTTAAGAACGCTAAGTTCTTCAAAGAATGGAGAACCAAAATTGGTGAAGACGAGGCGAATCGTATTACTGCAAGGGCAACACAGAGAGGAACTGCGTTCCATAGTATCGCAGAAGATTACATCAATGGTGAACTGGATCTTGACAAATACTTGGATAATAATCCATTATCTGTTAGAATGTTTCAGTCCGCAAAAGATACTCTTAATCGAATAAACAACATACATTGTTTAGAATCATTTCTTTACTCACACTATCTTGGTTTAGCAGGTCGTGTTGATTGTATAGCAGAGTTCGATGGTGAGTTGGCAGTAATTGATTTTAAAACGTCCACTAAAGAAAAGAAAGAGGAACACATCGAAAACTATTTTGTCCAAGAAACTGCATACGCAGCGATGTTCCTTGAAAGAACTGGAATTGAGGTCAAGAAAATTGTCACACTTATCGCAACAGAAGAGGGATCTATACAAATCTTTCAGAAGCACAATCTTGATGACTATTTACAACTACTTAAATCCTACATTGAGGAATTTGTTAGGGGAAAAGTCAATGCCTAAAGATGCTAAGAAAGGTCAAGATGATAACTTCCTGACACCAACTAAATTTTCTCAGGAGATTGAACGGTTGGTGAAAGCAAGTAATGGATTGATCACTTACATTGAAGCCATTGTCACCTACTGCCAAGAGAATGAGGTTGAATTAGAAACTGTACCTAAGTTAGTTTCTAAACCATTAAAAGAACGTCTCCGTCATGAAGCACAGAGATTAAACTACATGAAAAAATCTTCTAAGGGAGTTCTACCATTGTGACAGGATTTGAAGTGTATAAAATGTATCTCGCATTGAAACAACACTTCACTAAAGAAAAGTATGATTACCACAAGTATCGTGGTAAAGTTCGTGCAAGTGAAGATGCTTTTGAACAAAGACATGATCGTTATTTCTTCAAGAAATTAGCAACCAAGTATTCAGATCAAGAAATTGTAGATTACTTCGTTGCTAATTTTGTCTCTGACCCTAAAGGTTATATAAAATCATTTAATGATGATGTCTATAAGACTTGGAAGATAAACCAAGAGTCTTTCTCTTATAAATTTAAGGAAGATGTCTACGCATTATTAGATGAGTATGATTATCCTTATCAAGATTACTTTGATAGAGTTTTTACTATCAAGCAAGGTAGTCACCCTAAACTATTAAAATTTTATCTTGCAGGAGAAATCTCATTAGAAACTCTTGTAGTATTTGAATCTTGTTTAGGATTTGTAAAAGATTTTGATAGAGTTTTAACTGATCCTATATGGAAAGAAGTTAAAATGAAGATTATTAAATACCAACCTTTCATAGCATTAGATTGTAATGTCTATAGAGGAACAATATTAGACACAATAGCGGACAAAGTATGACAGAATTTTTCCAATCAGAACAAGTACAAGATGATCTAAGAGACATATTCACAACTTATCAGAATCTTGCATCTATGACTGCGAGGATACAGTTTGAACCTAAAGAAACTCGTGTAGCACATATTGATAAGTGTAATGATCTAATTGATAAACAAAGAACATTCTATACACGGTTGTGTTTGTCTGCACCAGAGGATAGTGAAGCAGCAGACATGAAAGAAAGAATTAATTTAATGTCAAAAGCATTTGGATTTGAAAACTTATATGAGTGTTTGGACAAATTAACAGAGACATTAGATGCTGCTAGAAAGAAAGAACTTGACACCTGATAAATAGTATGGTACGATTACACAGTACAATACTCACAATACATTCAATACGGAGAATACGATTATGTCTTTTGCATCACTTAAGAAAGCTGCCTCTGCAGGTAGTACCCTTAGCAAACTGACACAAGAGATTGAGAAAATCAATCAACCTCAACAGAACAATAGTGCTGATGAGAGATTTTGGAAACCAGAACTAGACAAGTCTGGTAATGGATTCGCAGTAATACGATTCCTTCCTGCACCTGAGGGTGAGGAAATGCCTTGGGCAAAGGTATGGAGTCACGCATTCAAAGGTCCTGGTGGACAATGGTATATTGAAAATAGTTTAACAACTATTGGAAAAGATGATCCAGTTGGCGAGTACAATCGTGAACTATGGAACAGTGGAAAAGAGTCCGACAAGAACATTGCTCGTGCTCAAAAGAGAAAGTTATCTTACTATTCTAATATCTACGTTGTGTCAGATCCTGCACACCCAGAGAACGAAGGTAAGGTTTTCTTGTATAAGTATGGTAAAAAGATCTTTGACAAACTCGTTGAAGCAATGCAACCTGCATTTGCAGACGAGACACCACTAGATCCTTTCAATTTCTGGAAGGGTGCTGACTTCAAACTGAAGATCAGAAAGTTAGATGGATACTGGAACTATGATAAGTCAGAGTTTGCAGCAACATCAACACTCGGTGGATTTGATGACTCTAAGTTAGAGTCTATCTGGAAAGAGGGATACTCTTTAACAGAATTTGAAAGTGCAAAGAACTTTAAAGACTACGATGCTTTGAAGAAACGTCTTGACCTTGTATTAGGTTTGACAATACCTCATCCAACTACAGAAGATGAGTCACTTGAGGACTTATCAGAAGGTAAAACACCTTCATCATGGGGACAAGAGGTATCAGACTTCAGAGAGAAAGCAGTTGCTTCTTCTCCAGTACAAGATGAAGAGGATACTTTATCATACTTCTCTAGATTAGCAGAAGAAGATTAGGTTCACTTTATAAACTGGCACAAGGGGAGTTCACAACGCTCCCCTTTTTGCTATACTATAAACATAGTAATAAAACAAATGAAAGTATTTCTTGCCACAGTAATTGCATTAACTCCTGTTTCTGCTATTGCTAACGAATATCAAAAAGGATATTCACTCACTAGGACATGCACGAGGACAGAGTACAAAGAAGAGTATGTACCTGGTACAATGGATAGTCCTGGTTATGTAAAGAGTTGGACAGACACAGTAGAAGTCCCTTGTGACCCCACTACAAGAGTCTACAGAGAACCTGTAAGAGTTGAAGAAACTGTTTACTATCATGATGATAATGATTGCTCTGATGGTTCAGCAATCGGTGCACTTCTAGGTGGTGGACTAGCAGGTTATGGATCACAAGGTAAAGGTAGATGGTGGGCGATTCCTGCAGGTATTATAGGAGGAGCAACAATCGGATGTGCACTTGACGGAGGATAATATGGTAGATATGTTAGTAAAAAACTTCCCTCTTACTGAGGTGGTTAAACTGCCTATGAATAAAGAAACCTATACAAAGGAAGAAGTTGATGCTCTCATCAAGTATGCTATTGATGAAGCAAGAAAGATTGATGAAGCATCAATGGCAAAGCACAATAGAGACGCAACGGTTATCTCTATGATCTTAGGATTTACTGCTCTTGCATTGTTTGTGGATGGTTTACTGAGGTTGTTAGGTATCATACCACCATTCATGCAAATAGATATAGATTTACTCGACAAGATAGTTGACAGAGTGGAAGTAGATGTGTTAGAAAAGATTAAACAAGTACCAATCCAAAAATTACTAAGACGTTAATGAAGGAATTTGATTATGATCTCGATTATAAGAGACTTGATTTTACAGACGAGGAAACTCGTAAACTATATCGTATTGGAAGGGGAGAGCAAGGAGTTCTACTGGTTCGCCCTTATACTAACGATATATGTGCTCATTGGAGATTTAAGACACCAAAGATTGCAATGATGTCTGCACATACTATCTTCGATATGTATCTAGATTACCTAGAACAGGAAGATTTTATAGGCATGGATATGTGTCGTAAGTTTTTAGAGATGGGTCACACCAGATCAAGACGCTATGCTAATCATAACACAGGAAAGAAATATGATGATGAAGGTAATGTAAGACCCCAAGAACCAGATCATGCTACGAGTAAGTATGCTAAGTCTGCTAGAATATTTAAACATGTTAGGGATATGGTTGCAAAAAACGATATCTATGTTAGAATGAGAAAACAATGGAGATCACAAGAATGATTTTTTTATCTTGCCCACCAGTTTATACTTTACCAGGTACATGGACTAAGTGTAATGCTATTATACCCCACTATAATGCTGATCCAAATCAAACATTTGGTATATCAATCCTAGTAATTCTGGTATTACTATCAGGGTTCGGACTTTACAGAGCATTCTTTAACAACAAAGGTCTAACAGATCAATGGGATGACCACGACGATTAATTATGAAACTTACACAAGAAATTATTGACAAGATACAAGAAGCAATGCTTCACACCAATTTAAAAGGTGAAATAAATTGGAAAGATACTGATGAGATTGAGGTACAATTAGCAGGAACTTTTGCCAAGGATAGATTTATTGTTATCAAAAATAAAACTAAAGATCCTGTTGTAAGTGCTGCACCACATCCTTACTACGATTATGAAAAGAATGTCTTTACTAAAGATGGTAGAGAAGAATACATGAAAGAACAAAAGATAAATAAAGATAAAACTAAACCAGAGAAATGAACGACACATTAGTTTTTATATACCTAGTATTTTTTGTGATGTTATTCGCAGCAACGTTTGCATACATGCTGAAGATGATGGGGTCTACCATAGAGGCATTTAATAATGCACCAATAAAATCATATGGTGATGCCATGAGACCATACAAAGTACCTGCACCTCATCCAGAAATGGAAGGTGTAAAGTATGGTGAAGAGTTATTAGTTTTTAGTGCTGAAGAAGAAGATGATGATGACGATGGAGATATACCTGCTTACGTAGGGGAAAACATATAATAATTACCAAAATATCGCAAAAAAAATCCCGCCAAAAAATGCCCTCTTAAGGGTTTTTTAGTATCCTCCGTAGTATCCTCCACCAGAACTTGATGAGGAACTAGATGAACTAGAGGAACTAGAACTTGATGATGAAGAACTACTGCTACTTGATGAAGAACTAGAAGAAGAACTAGAAGAAGAACTGCTACTGCTACTTGAATACGTGCTGCTGCTCGATGATGTATTAGTCTCTGCTGCCTGAGTTCCTGTACCTACTGGTGTGGTAGTTGTAGTAGTATCTGTTGTAGTAGTAGAAGTTACGACTCCGACATTAGCACTTGTTGTAGTAGGACCATTATCAAATGAGGTGACAGTTCCCATACTTGTTGCTAGGTTGACACTACCAGTGACATAACCAGAACTTTCTAAGAATCTTGCTGCAGCACTCAATTCTGTTTTCTTATTACCTTCTTTATCTAATTCTTTATGTGGTTCATATGAGATTAACTCTTCAAACTCAGATAAAATGAATTGAACAACAGCATTGGTAGGTATTTTAAGCACTGCTTTCTTATCATTAAGATATCTTTCATGCTCATAATTTGAGACAGGATATATTGATTGCTCCTCTCCTAGTGTAGTCCCATCGGGTAATATAGTTCTCCAATCACCGTTAACTGTTATACCTTCATTCAATACTACTACACCATTATATTTTGCTTCTACAGTTTCATAATGATGTACATCATCTGGTAAATCATATTTGTTCTGTACATAATCAAGTAATCTCTCTTCACTTCTTGGCCACTGTTCATACACATCAGTGATTTCATTTACCATTAAAAGAATCCAATCTAAGTATGGACTACCCAAAGCTTGTAATGATACCTCTTCTGGTCTCATTCCATCAGGGATGATTCTTGTTTCTAGTAGTGTAATGTATTGATCTAAGTCTTCTCTAATCTTTGTACGTCTAAAAAGATTTTTAACCAGACGATATCTATAAGGTTCATCATCTGTGATACCCTCGCCAACAAATACATTTGGAAGTAAAGAAAAGTATTGCATTAGTACCCCACTGCTACGTCATTTTCGGTTAATAGTCTTGTCTCAGTAAAACTAAGTTGTAAAACTACTGAAGGAACTGAGATTCCATCGTCTATCGGTTGCTTGAAAGCAACGTATTGATTATCTGGTGTATAGTTTACAGATATACCAGTACAAACTGAAGGATAAATTTTGAACATCAAATCTCTTCTTGTACTTTCACCTAGATTGTTCATTCCTCCTGTAGCGTTTGCACCAAAACGGACAAATCTTAATTGAAATCTATCAGGTATCTCAAAAAATCTATTGTTCTTAGCATAACCCTCATTATATTTCTTAAAGAAATTATCTTGCCATAGATTTTTATATCCGTCCTTTCTCTCAACCTTAGTCACTTTATCATTACCATCAATCTTAAATGTATCTTGGTTATTAGTATAACTTTTACCCATATCACCAGAACGAACTCTTGGTAATGATCCAATTTTCACATAATCTATAATAGATTGTATAGTTTTTGATTCTTGTGCATCACGAGCAAAGAATTTGAATGCAAAGTTATGTGTTCTAAAACTCATACCTTGAAATATTTGCTCACTATATGGGTTGAATATTCTACCACTTTGTAGATTTTCAATAGCATTAAGATCCAAATTACCTTGTAGTCCTACAAAGTTATTGAATCCGTTTACCATTTGTAATACCATGTTGGTAGAAAACTCAGGTAGTGCAGCACCTGCTGCATCTTGTAATGTTTTTGCTAATGATGTAAAATCATTTTCATTTCCATTCAACATACCTGTTGCTGTCACACCTGCAACACCAATGTCTGCTCTTCTATATGCAGGACCATAAGATGTTTGAATGCCAGGTGGTATCGCAATATAACATCTATCTGGATGTTGTACTACAGTTGCTCTATTACCAGGTATTTCTCTATTATAAAATGCAGGTACATTTGTAGCATCATAGTCAAACCTTTCTCTACGCAGCATAAGGTAGTCAATGGCACCAGTTTCAGCGTCTGCTAAACCGTAACCCTGATCTTGTGCGGGAGGTTTTTCTGGATATCTAAAAATGCTCAAGTTTTTGCCTAAATAATATTACTTGTATCATATGTATTTATGAGGTTTAGACAAGGAAAGTACATTCCACGCAATCCAAATAAGTATAAAGGCGATCCTCGCAACATTGTTTACCGTTCATCTTGGGAGCATAAGTTTATGCTTTGGTGTGACCAACAGAATTCTTCCGTACAAGAATGGGGTAGTGAAGAGATCGTTATTCCTTATGTAAGTCCTGTTGATGGTAAAAGGCACAAGTATTATCCAGACTTCTATGTCAAAATCAAAGGTAAAAAGTATATGGTTGAGGTAAAACCATTTAAACAAACCAAAGAACCTAAGACTCAAAAGAAAATCACTAAAAGATATGTTAGTGAAGTTCTAACTTGGGCTGTCAACAAAGCTAAATGGAACGCAGCTGAAGAAGTTTGTCAAGATAATGGATATAAGTTCATGATCATTACAGAAAAGGAGTTGGGAGTATAATGTTAGGATCATTATTATCAGTAATAACAGATGTTTTCCAGTACGTAGGTGCTACGCAGACGACTGGGATACCTGGTGCAGGAGATGTATCTTCAAGTAAATTGCAAGAGTTTATGGCTTTTAGTAGGAAGAAAGCAGGAGACTTCTCTCTTACTAACATATACACAGTGCAATTTGCTACTCCTCCTATGCTTACTGATAAACTTGAGAGTGGTGACGATAAATTATTATTAGATTACTATGTTGATAGTGTAACTTTACCCAGTAAACAGATAACTACAGCTCAGGTCATGAATGTGGGATCTGCATATAAGTATGCTACTGGTAATGCATTTAGTCAGATTAATATGACATTCAAGATGCCAAAAACTCAAAGAACCAGAGTAATCTTTGAAAGATGGACTACATTGATGAACAGTGATTCTAATCAATACACACACTTTTACAACATGTATTGCTGCCCAAGAGTAAGGATATACAAATTTGAAAGAGGTGGTGGTCCTAAAGTTGAGAATTTCCTGAATAAAAATGACACTGTGAAAAAAATAGCTGGTATTCTTAATGGTTCTGGTATATTTGGTGGTAGTAGTAGCACTATAGCGGACAATAATCTTTTAAATTACCTGAAAAGTGATCCTGCAATTAAACAATCAGCTCTAGATTACATTGCAAACCAAGCAAAGTATTACGGTTGTACTGGTATGTGGGAGTTAAGAAATGTATATCCAACTAACATTGGATCAGTACAGTTAAACAATAATGAAGCAAGAGTCATGTCAATGACTGTATCATTTAACTTTGAGAGATATAGATTCTATGCTAAACCACTTTATAATGGTGGTAGCAATAAGGAATTTATTGTTGAGAACCCTGCATTAAGAAACAACGTAGATATTGGTAATAATCAACATGGTGCACACATATCAACAGGAGATGCAAATGGATTTGGATTTAGCAAAGGGGCTGTCAATAATGACAATTATTGGTAGATCGCATATATAATTTAGACTTTTTTTACCAAAATACCCCGAAAAAAATTCGTCCCAAAAAATGACCCTTTAGGGTTTTCAACTAAATAATTACAACTGAAAATATATTATTATGGCACTTCCCGTATTAAATACTCCGAAGTTTAAACTTAAACTTCCTTCTGATAACAGAGTGGTGAATTTTAGACCTTTTCTCGTAAAAGAAGAGAAAATTCTATTAATTGCAACTGAAACTGGTGAACAAGCAGAATTAATCACTGCTATTAAGAACATTATTAAAGCATGCACCGATATTAAGGATGTTGAGCATTTATCAACCTTTGATATTGAATACGTTTTCTTACAGATTAGAACCAAGTCTGTTGGTGAATCTGTAGAAGTAAATGTGACATGCCCTGATGATGGTGAAACACAAGTTCCTGTTTCTATTCCTTTAGACCAAATTAAAATTCACAAGACTAAAGGACATAAAAAGGAAATCAAATTATCTGACGAAATTGTTCTTACCATGAAATATCCAAGTTTGGATGTTTTTGTAGAAATGAATTTCCAAGAAAATGAAGGTGGAGTTGATCAAGTCTTTAAAATGGCAGCTGGGTGTATCGAATCTATTGCAGATACAGAACAGGTATATGAGTGTAAAGACTTACCAAAAGAAGAGCTTAATGCATTTCTAGATCAAATGACTTCTGATCAGTTTAAGAAAGTGCAAGATTTCTTTGAAAGTATGCCAAAACTACAGCATACACTGAAAGTGACTAATCCTAACACAAAAGTTGAGAGTGAAGTAAAACTTGAAGGACTAGCGAGTTTTTTCGCATAGCCCTGATGCACGCTGATTTGCGTGGTTATTATGAAACTAATTTTGCATTAATTCATCATCATAAGTGGCAAATTGAGCATATTGAAAATTTGCTGCCTTGGGAAAAAGAGATCTACATGAATTTGTTAGTACAATTTCTCGAAGAAGAGAATCAACGAATGAAGGATCAACAGTCTAAGTCTAGTGGCTAAAATTTCAATGTACAAGTTCATTAATCCAGGTAGTGCTGCCTCGACAGTAACTGCCTCGAATGAAGCAGCTCGTACAACACTTTTAGCAACCAATAGACTAGGTGTTTCAGTATCTGGACTTGCAAAAACTGTCAATAACCTTGAAAAGATATACAAAGCAAGTGCAAAGAACGAAAAACTTGTAGAAATAGCAGAACGCAGAAGAAGGAAAAGAGAGCAAGATAGACTTAGAGAAGAAGAGATAGAAAGTCAAAAATTAATGGATGGTAAGGATCTTGAGAAACAGGCAAAAGATGCAAATAGCACAAAAGGTAAATTTGGTAGTAAATTAAAAGATACACTTTTAGGTGGTTTCCAGAAGGTCTTGGCATCTATTATTGGTTTCTTGATGAAACTGTTTGCATTAACAGAGTTAAAAAATCTAGAAAAATGGTTTAATGATCCTGTTGCACAAGCAAAAAGAAAAGAATTTGTAGAAAATTTTCAATATGTCTTTTCGACATTTCTTAAATGGGGAAAAAGATTAGTAGTTGATGGTATAGCCAAACCTTTTAATCAATTAGTAAATGGAAAGACTTTTGGAGACAAATTAGCAGGACTAGGTAAACTTGTACTTGGTTTAGCGGGTTTAACTGTATTATTGAATCCATTTGCAACTATGGATGCTATTCTCAGTATGTTGGGAATGGATTTTTATCGTGACAGAACTCAAGAAAGTAAAAATAAAGGAAAAGATAATAAAGGTAAAACTTCTCCAAACAAAACTAAACTTAAAAATACAAGAATAAACAATAGAAAAGATCTACTTACCAAACAATTTGGAAAAAATGGTAGAACTGCATATGATGGATTTAGAGCACAAGGTGATAGTCATGCAGAGGCACTAAAAAAAGTAGAGAGATTAAAACGTCAAAGACCAGATAAATTTAAACCTAAAGTTCAACCTAAGACATCAGGTTTAAGTCCTTCGGGAGCAAAAACAGGTAATATTACTAAGTTTGGATTAAAAAGAGGTTTTGGTCGTGGTGCTTTAAAATTTCTTGGAAAAAGTAATGTAAAACTTCTTGGTAAGGCATTTAATAAAACTTTTGGTAGGATACCTGTTTTTGGAACTCTACTAACAGCAGTATTTTCAAGATTACAAGGAGATCCTTGGGGAGCAACGATATTCAAGACTGCGGGTGCAGCAGTCGGTGGTGGACTAGGAACATGGTTATTACCAGGTATTGGTAGTTGGATTGGTACTATGGTTGGTGAATACGTAGGTAATTTGCTATACATGGGGTTCAAAGGTGATGGATGGCAAGCAGCTGGTAAAAAATTAAAAGAAGATGCTGCTGCGTTTATAGGACAAGTGAAGAATATCTTTGGTTGGATGAAGGAGAGAGTCACAAAATTCTATAAAGGCATACCAAAGATAAAAATACCAGATTTTCCTAAAGAACCTCCTAATTGGATACCACCTCTCGGTTTTGGATTGAGAGAGAAGATATATGGTGGTGCTAAACTTGCTATGAAAGCAATGCTTGGTCCTATAGGACTTTTGATGGGTAAAGAAGTCCCGAACATTGCTTGGTTAATGGATGGATTCGGGTTTAAAAATACTCTACCATTACTTCACAAATCTTTCTTTAAATCTGATCCAGTTGGTGATGGAGGAACGACCGAAGGAACACCAATGAAAGGTGTAAAAGGTAAAGAAGATGAACAAGCAGGTGATAGTACATCAGGACAGACTGTTGGTAAACGTAAACCTATCAAAAATAAAAGAGGTAGGATTATTGGATATACCGATGAAGGAGTTGGTTCAAGTGGTAGTGACGTAGATAATCTAAAAGATCTGTACGATAAAAAAGCAAGAAGAAAAGCTTTGGGTATGGATACATCTGGTCTTGATAAAAAAATAGATTTTACTAAAAAGAAAATCGATTTAAAAGGCGGGGATTCAAATCAAGTAGTTTATTCTGACTCAGGGTATTTTGTACCAAACAAGTATTATAAAGGTGTAGAAACTGATAATGAAAGATATGGTGATACATTTCCTGAAGGTTCTTTTAGTATCTCAAAACCATATGTAAGTCCATACGAAAGAAAATTTGGTAAAAAGCATAATCCACTAGAAACTGTAAAGGATAAAGGATTGTTCTATGAGACAATGCCTTTTATACCTGACTCAAAGTATAAAGGTGTAGAGTCTGATAAAGACAGATATGGTGATTCAGTGCCAGATGGAGGTTTTGGTATAGGTTCTAAATCTACCGATGTAGTAAGTAGACACGCTACTGGTCATTCTGCAAAGAAAAAACCTTGGTGGAAGTTTGGATTTGAAGAGGGTGGATATAGACCACCAGAATACCTTTTTGGATTTGTTAAAAAGATATTTAAAGGTGTCACTAATGTTGTAAAAGGTGTTGTTAATACTGTAAGTAGCGTTGTAAGTACTGTAGCGAAAGTCGCTATGCCTATCTTAAGTGTAGCAGCACCATTTATCCCTGCATTAGCACCAATTATGCCATTCATGCAAGCAGCGAATGCTGTATCTGCATTTGCGTCTGGTGATATCATGGGAGGTATCACTGGTGGTCTAGGTGCATTAGGTGGATTTTTCCCTAAAACTTTTGGTGCTGATTCTGCCTTTGGTAATTTCATGTCTAATAATCCATTTGGTAAAGCAATAGGTGGATTTATGACTGGTGGTATATCTGGTGCTCTAGGTAGTCTTACCAGTTTCTTACCTCAAGGTTTCCAAGACTTCTTAGGTGGTATTGGTGGATTTATGAATAAATTCCCTGCTATAGGAGGTTTAATAAGTGGAATACCTGGTTTAGGTGGTATATTGGGATCATTTGGAGTCACAGGTGTAGATGGTGGAGGATTCTCTCCATTAAGTTTATTTCAAGGTATAGCAGAGCAAACGGGATTCGGTGGTCTATTTAATGTAGTGCAAGGTCTTATTAGTGGTGGTGGACCTAACGCTATCATGGAAGGTCTAAGAGGTATGGCACCTGAGTTGGGTGTCAATCCTGAGGCATTAGGTATATTTACTAATAGAGGTACAAACTCACGTAGTAATCAATTAGATAGTAAATCAAATTCTATGTCAAAAGCATACGCAATGCAATCTCAGTTAGAGTTTATTCCCATGCCTGTAATTATTGAGAAATTAACTCCTATTAGTAAGGCAGTTCCTGTTGGAGGGCAATAAATACTAAGTATGAACGTCTCACCAACCAAAATTAATCTTTACAAGTTTGTCTCTACAACAGGGATAGCTGCGGCTAGTGATGCAAAGAAAGAAGAAAAGGCAACTATAGGTGTACAAACAAAACAAGTTGAAGCAATAAACCAACTTGGTGGAGTAATTAATGGTATAGCAGGGAGTCTTCTTAAGATAGAAGCGATAGAAATAGCACGTGCAAAAGCACTAGCAAAGAAAGCAACAGAATTTGAACCAGAATATACAGAAGTCAAAAAACAAAAATTTACATTTGTAGGAAAATTATTAGAAGCATTTAAAGCACCTAATTTCTTAAAAGGTTTGTTGCAGATGCTTGGTGCTCTCTTCAAAATGTTAATTGGAGTACCTGTCTTGAAATGGTTGGCAGATCCGAAAAATCAACAGACGATAATAAACACATTTAAGGTAATATATGGAGTATTCAAAGCGATCAGTAGCTTTATTGCTAGTGCTTTTGTCATAGGTATCAATAGTCTTGCAAAAGCATTGAGGGGTGGTGAAAATATGAGCACTTGGCAAAGAGTGCTTGCGTTTGCCAAGGGTATAGTAGCGTTTGGTGCCATAGTTGTAGGACTTAAGTGGTTAAATCCTCTTAGGATAGGTAAAACTATGAAGGAGATCGGTATGATCTTCAAAGGTTTTAATAATGCACTGTTTAATTTTAGAAACGCACTAAGAGCAAGAAGAGGTTTAAAAGCACTTAAACATGGGGGAGGACTAGGAGGTACAAAATTCTTACGTAGAGCACCTGGATTCACAAAAGGTGCATTAATCACTGGTGGATTACTCACCGTAGGTTCTATGGTGATGGGTGCAGGTGGTGAGGAAGAAGGAGGAGAAGAAGGAGGAGAAGAAGTCCCAGAAAGAAAAATGGGAGGACCTATAGGTAAGGCAAATATAGGAAGAATTGTACCACAGCAGGGTGGTCTGATTAGAGGTCCTGATACTGGTTATCCAGTTTCAATGGATGGAGGTAAAAGTACATCATTCATTGGTCATGGTACTGAAAAAGTCGTAGGTGACAAAAAGGGTGGTGGATATGTAATACCTATTAATAATGCTGCAACAAGAGCAAATCCATATTTAACAGCTTATAATGAAGCAGCAGCTGCAGGTTTGGGTATGTCAGGTGCAATGCCTCCTGAGATGTTCATAGGTGGTTTATTTAAAGGTGCAGGTAATCTATTAAAAGGTAGAACTTGGGGTGGCGGTAGCTCCTTGTTTGGTGGAAATAATCAGGCAAACTACGGAACAGGTAGAGACGGTGGATTTGGAACAGGTACACATGGTAAAGGTTGGCCAAGTGCATGGGATGGTAAACCAGTAGGAGGACAAACTAACTCACCAACTAAGAAACCTGGTTTATGGGGTCAGATCGGAAACTTCTTGACTAAGGGTGATGGTCAGACCAGTGGTGCTGCCATGATAGGTAGGATGTTTGGTAATGAGCAAGCTGGTGCTTCGATTGGTAATATCATGGGTATATTCCAAGGTGGTGGTAGTGGTGAAAATGGTAAGGCAACTGGTTGGGATATCATAAAAGGTATCGGTGGTGTTGCAGGTAATTTCTTAGGTGGATCTAAGGCAGGTGGTTGGATCAATACTGCTATGGGAATAGGTGACATATTAAAAGGAGACGGAAACTGGGCATCTAAATTTAGAGATATTGCAGGAAACTTTGGTGGTACAATAGCAGATCTAATTGGTGGTAAGACAGGAGCTGCTATTGGTGGTTTCATGAACTCATACTTCAATGGAACTGCAGGTAGTATTGGAGAAATGATAAGTGGCATGGGAACACAGGCAGGTACAGGTCGTATCGCAGATGCTGCTAATCATCCTGGTTACTCTGGTGGAATGGGTGTCACTGATCCAGACGGAGGTCCAAGAGCTGCTAAGATCCTTGGTAGACAAATGTTGAGTAGAGGAATGACAGTATATGGTCATCCTAATTTTAAAAATAATAAATTTAACAAAGAAAATAAAGCAAACGAAAAAGGATATGATCCTGGTGGAAGACAACCTGTAGGTGGAGGACCTTTCCACTCCAAAGGATTGGGATTAAACATTGCAGACTATAGACCAGGTGATTTTGGTGCTAGGTTAAGAAACCTTGCTGACTTCTTGAGAGGTCAAATTGATACATTTAAGGTTGTACAAATCATATATGATAAATGGGGTATGTGGTTTGCAGGTCAGAAAGAAAAGAAAGGACCTTCTAAGTATGGATATCCAGATTCTATTGGTGTTGGAGTTGCTCCTAAAACACCTGAAGAAACTACAGGTGTAGGTTCACAACAGGCAGTAGCAAATAGTCAAAGGACTATAATGAAGAATGCACTAGAAGGTGGTGATGGATCTGTAGGTGATGCTGCATTAAACATTAGGAAGGTATTAAATCAAGCAGATGCTGCAGATAAAGGTGCAAAAAAATCTGATTTTGGTGGTAATTTCTTTATGGATTTACTTAGCAAAGGAGAGAACACTAAGATTAGTGATGCTTTTATGAAATCTAGTGATCAGAAGAAAGGTTTAGATGCCTTTGCATTAGCACAAGATAATGAAGGACTAACTAACTTCTTATACAAAAAAGGTGCAAACGAAGAACAGGCAACTAACTATATGAATTTAATTGATGGTGACCTGTTTACAAAAACTCCTCTGTTTAATAATGATGATAAATTCTCTTTCTCAACTAACTTTAAGATTGGCAATAGTTTATATACTAAAGATGATGGTAAATCTGCTACAGATTTCTATGCTAAGAAAAATATGGGTATCACAGACAGTGAGGCTACCCAGAGAAAGAATAATCAACAGGAAAGAAATAGAGGTGTAGCATTCTCAACTAGCAAAAAAGATGGTGAAAGTTTAATATCTAAAGCACCTAAGACTCAATCTTCTGTAAGTACAGCAGGTGGTGGTGGTCAAAATACTAGCTCTCAGGATAAAGAGAGAGATTACTACAATAAAAAAGCAGCAAAGGATAGACAGCATGCTACCAATGCTATGCAGGAAAAGATACAAACAACTATCCAAACAGCACTAGCATCAGTCCAAGCACACAACAGTTCAGTTCAAGCATTAGTACAATCAGAAAACCAAAAGGTTCTACAAATGCAGAAAAGTGCTCAAAGCATGGCAGCAAAAGTAAAACAACAAATGAAACAAAGACAACAAAACCAAAATCAATCTGCGGTCGCTTAAATTATGCCAAGTACAATAAGAAAAAGTTCCATACAAATATCCAGACCTGGTGAGGCACAGTATCGTCTCAGCATGTATAGAGATGGTGAAAGATTAGAGAACAAAGAAGGTGCATTTGATCTAGTAACTTTTTGTAGAGGTTGGGAGATATATGAATCTATAGACTTGCATACAATGGAAGCTGAGTTTATATTTGAAGATGCAGCAGGTTTGATGGGTGCATTGACAGGTACAGAAGTATTCAAATTAGAAATACAAAGTTTTCCAATAGATAGGACATATTACTTTAGGTCATATGGAATATATGATAGGATAAGAGCAGGACAATCTAACGAAGTATATTTTATTAAATGTTATAGTGACGAGTTCATGAAGAATGAATCTGTCAATGTGTTTGGTAATTCAGAGGTTATATTTAATAATAATGCAAAAGCAGAGAACATTATTGAAACATTGGTGAAGGATAAAAACTATTTGGGATCTTCAAAAAGACTTTTTACTGAGGAAACACTAAATGAACATTCATTCATTGCACCTAATTGGAGACCATTTGACGTTATACCTTGGGTCTTATTAAGAACTATTCGTAAGTCACAAAAAGGTGGTAGTTTACAGAATGGTTTTGTATTCTTTGAAAACTCTTTAGGATTTCATGCAAAATCATATGATAAAATGATTGAGGATATAGAAAAACAAAGGGAAAACTCCGAAACAAGTCCTATTACAGGACAAGCAAAGATGTATCAATATGTTCATGATATAAAAAATACAGAAAGTCCCATTGATAATCAGTTTTTGATTGACTCAGTTGTATTTCCTGATGAGGCAACAACTATGGCAAACTTGAGACATGGGATATATTCTGGTTATAGTGTTGGATTTGATCCTGTATCAATTACATCATCTAAAATGGGATTGAGTAAAGATATGTCAAGTACAGCGTATAATTATAGTCTTGAAGATATATGGCCAAGAATGGCACATTTAAACGCAGGTAAATCTGTAAATCCATTGGTTAACATGGATAATAACGTTAGAGGACATATGTACAAACCAAAAAGAATTAGATATTGTGGTTTGCCTAATCAATCGTTTGATCCTAAGTTTCAGAATAATCCTCAAGCATCTTATGAACAACTTGCAGAACTACAAGCATATAGGTATATACGGAAAGCAACACTCAATCATATTAATCTTAAAATTACTGTACCTGGTAATTTAGACTTATATCCTGGTTCTGGTATTGACATCGTAATCCCTAGTATCGCTAAGTCTGGAGGTGGATATGGAAGAAGTACAAGTATTGATCGTAAGTATAGTGGGCGTTACCTGATAAAGAACTTGACACATTCAATGACTCAAGATAAAATGAGAACAGACTTAGAATTGATGAAGGACTCAATTTTAAGATAAATAGTTCTGTATCAAAGAGGTACAATATGAAAACAATAGAACAACACATCCAATACGACAAAGATCTAATCGAAAATCCAATGTCATCACCTGCAGCACGCAGACATGCAAAAGCAGAACTTCATGAACTTGAAGAGTATGCAGAGCATCATAAGGCAGAAATCGAAGCAGGAGATCATCATGATCCTAATGCACTAGAAATTTTCTGTGACTTACATCCTGATGAACCAGAATGTTTAATTTATGACGATTGATGACTATCTTTTAGGTCATTGGCACAACAGACAGCAAGCACAAAGTAATCCCCATTGTTTTTCTCAATGTGAGATAATATGGGAAAAAGAGGGGGATTTTTTTGTTTCAAGGAACTTTTATAGATCTCAAGAGCATAATCCATATAGACATAAAAGACATAAATGGGTACAAACGTCCTCCACGACAGGTATCATGGAGAACTATCGCCTTGACTTGACAAGACATGAAGAATGTGATATGATGTTTACGTTTCACGATGAATCGTGGCATGGTAAACTAGATAGTACGAGATGCCTCGGTGAACGAGGCAATCGTATTGTTTCAGAAATACATTTGTATGGTGACAAACTTACTTCAAAGGATCAAGGGTTTGACGATAAAGGAAATGTCGTTTGGGGTTCTCCTAATCTGTTTCATTTCCTTCGGCATTAATGCTTGCACAGCACCAGTGACAGATCCTGCACCCAATCCTTCAACATTATGGAAATTAAAGAAAAATTAAGAGCTCAGGTCAAAAGTAAATTCTACTATTGGTTCTGGGGAACAGCAACTTTATCGGTATTCATAGGTCAAATGTATGTTGGCAGTGGGTATCGTAGAATGGCAGATACACATGATGCTATCTCTGCAGATATAAACTTATTGGTAGAGGTATTGACAATGCCTTTGGAAAGAGAGGTACCAACATATCCGAAATATTATTAAGGAAATCAAAAGAGATCCTTAAGATACTTGTAAAATGTTAGGATTTCATGATAAAATAGTATCGACAAATACGGAACAACATGAGTGGAGACAATTTGCACGGTAAGCAACCAATTAAATTTTATTCAGAAGAAGTGACTCTTACAAAAGAGATATTAATTCGTATGCATATCGAAAAAAAGAAAAATGTATTGACAAAACCTTGGAGAACAGGAAGTCTATTACAGGGATAAATAATAAAAAAGTGTGTAAATAAATGGCATCGACCATTGATGGTATATTTAACGAAAGAGAAGTAAACTTTGTTGGTAAAGACGGTTTCTTCTGGTGGGTTGGTGAAGTTGAGGACAACGAAGACCCTATGGAACTTGGTAGGGTCAAGGTTCGTATTCTTGGATTCTATACAAACTTTCAAGGAGGAACAGTAGCAGACCTACCTTCTACTGCATTACCTTGGGCGACAGTATTACAACATACGTCACAGGCAGGAAATGACGGACAGGGAGAATCGTCTGGTCAACTCCAACCTGGTGCTATTGTTATGGGATTCTTCATGGATGGAGAACATGCACAGATGCCTATAGTATTAGGTGTGATGAGAGTTAATAAATCAGATGCAACTAAAAAGACAAGAGACTTTGCTTTTACAGATCAAAAAATACCAACAGGTGTAGCACCTAATAGTTCTGCTATACATCCTGGCGATAAAAATATAGGAAACCCATTAGCACCATTAAGACAAAGTACAAACAATACAGTAGGAATACCTGGTTCAACTACAACTATAATCGGTGGTAGTGGATCTCCAAAAAACATAGGATCATTTAAAAACATAAACGGTAGTTATGCTAACCCAATCAAACCATTAGATCCTACACAACCAATACCTGCAGCAAATGGTGTTGGTGGTCCTTGGAAAACATTAGAATATAAACTATCATATCTTATAGAAGATCTTGCTAATACTGCTGCTACTCTAGTTAAGGCAGAGGGTGGAGAGTATCTTGATTTAGTAAGTGGTAAGTTAATTACTAAGGCAGAGTTGACAATCAATATCAATAATTATTTGGGTTCTTTATTTGCTCAAGTAATTTCTGCAATGCGTCAAGCATTAGTCAATCTAGCAGAGGATCTTAAACTTGCAAATATGCTTTTGTTATCTACAGGAGTTCCATACAATATAATAACTTCAGTTCAAACAGCAATTACAAAGGTATTGACATCAGCAGTTGCTTTAGATGCTTCTATTGCAACATATACTGCTACACCACTAAAGACAGTCACAGATGTTCTTGACAAATATCTTTCTAATTGCGTTGACAAATCTACATTTGTAGTCAATACAGTGGATGTTATAACATCCAATATAATTACAGACGTTGCAAAGATAGTTAAAGATATAGGTGATTTAACTAAATCTATTACTACAACAGTAAATGGTGTAGGAGAAGCAACTACTATAATTACTGCGTGGGAAAACTCAACTGGTATATTTCATTTACAGGATGCAGTAACATATGATGTTGTTAATATTTCAAGTATTATACAACTCATTAATGACTTTGATAGTAAAATATCCAATAGACCTATTAACACAAGTAAGTCTTTAGGATGGTATCCTTTAGTTGGTATTACAGATAAAGCAAAGACTGAAACTATATTCAGTGACATATATGATGATGCAGATCCATACCTAACTTCTGCAAAGAATCATATCAATGGTTCTTATGAATTGTATCTGGGAACACCTGGTCGTCAGGGTGAAGTACAAAAGAAAGTAAATGGTACAACTCATACATCTTTATTGTATAACAACTCACATTACGCAGAGAAAAAAGCAAGAGATCAATATAGAAAAGATAATCCTAATGCTACCGATGCAGAGATTACAGCAGCAGTTGAGTCATATAGACTAAAACAGACAAATAATAAAGGTGATATTGGATCAACAGTAGCAGATCATATATCATGGGCAGGTGTATTGACACAAGAAGTTCATGGTGATGATTGTAAATTAGTAAATGGATCTTACGCAAGAACTATTGATGGTGATTATCATCTTAAGATAACTGGCAACTGTCATTTAGAAGTAGGAGGAGGATTTTTCTTAAGTGCTGAGGGATATGATTCAACTACAAACACAACACAGAAACATGCAATTAAATTTGGATCTGATGTTGATATGAATATTGTAGGTGCTGCACTAGAAATGCATAGTTCGGAGTTTAGATTAAATTCTACTGTATCTAAGATAACTGGAATACAATATGAAAACTCATATCAACAGCAATCAAATAGTGGATTAGAACTAACTTTCAATGCAGAAAGTTCTATTCAAATAGTCACTCCACATATATTAGAACTAATCAATACAGAGAAACCAACAAGCAATAAACAACTTGTTGGTAAGAGAACTGTAGTAAATGGTGGTGTAGAGATTATGATGAAACCAACCAAAGCATCTGATTACTATGTTTCTCTCACTAATACCAAGGCATCATATAAACAGATAATACCAGACTCATATACTATCAAGAGAGGGAGTGACACTCTATCAAGTGTCTAATACCACTTGACTTAATTGTCTAAATACCTTATACTGAAGGTAATTACGAATTTATTATGGACAGAGATCTTGAGCCATATTTGGCACACATTTTTATCAACTTCTCAAAACGTTCTATTAAGTTAATGGACGCTGAGGGATATGAACAAGATGTGACTTTTAAATTTGATGATGAAGGTGCTGAGGGTTTCTCTGAAAGTGTTAACAGGATTAGTAATGATCCTTTCTTAGATTCTGATATGATTACCTATTGTTTCGCAACAGCATGACAGACATTCAAGACATTACAGCAGAAGAAGCAGTAGCAAACTTGCCTTTTTTGTTGTCATTAACAGAGAGAAACAGAACTGTTTGGAGAATTAAAAGTCCAAATGGTTCAGTTGCTCTACTATCACCAGTAATTCAATCAGGTCCTCCTGTAGATAAAGAGGTGATCAATCAAGTTGAAGAGTTTCGCAACAAGTTTTTGAACGATGAAAGTTCCCAACTGGCAACACCACTCGAAGAAAGAACTGAAGAGGCATCTTAAACCTCAGAAACTCCGTCAAGCTAAAAAACGATTAAAACTGTTCATTTCAAAACTACGGAGGAAAGATGGCGAAGGTAATTCAATTCCCTAGTAGGGTACAGACAGCAGAAATGGAGTATGAACTCATACTCTCAGAAGTAGAAGACAGAATAAAATATTATAGTAATGAATTGGATAAAGCAGGTAAATTATACAACCTACTTCTCCAGAACAAAGACGATGATGTCTTATAAATAATTCTTGTAACAAAAGGTGTGATTATTCGTGGCAACTAAAAAGATATCACAGTTAGAAACAATTTCAGATGCTAACTTGTCGGGAGAAGCGATTCTCCCTGTTGTGGTATCTGATCCATTGATTCCTAACAGAAAAGCAAAAGTAAATCAGTTATTTAAAGGTCTTGCACAAGGTACAAAAGATTCACCTGGTCTAGCCTTTGATTTAGATAGAGACAGTGGACTTTACCAGAATGCATATGACCAAGTAGGTATTGCATTTGGTGATGGTGGTTTATACATGACTCGTATTGTCAATACTGCAAGTAGTACATCATTATATGTCACTGCTGTAGATGACGTTGCTAATAATGCTGATATTGTTTTTGCACCTAAAGGTACTGGTGCTGTAAAAGTCACAGGACAATTCCTTATTGGAGATCAATCTTTCGTATTGGAAGATGCACAAGGACCTAAAGCAAGATTTGAAGTAAGTAATGTTGGTACTGGTACTAATACCAGAATCATGACACTACCTGCTATTACATCTGGTAATGGTACAACTTTAGTTGGTGCTGATACACAACAAACATTAACTAATAAAACTATTCTTATAGATGAGGATAATCTTGTTATCACGGATAATACTGATGAAGCAATATTTCAACTTAACTGGGCGATAACATCAGGTGCAAGACGTTCATACTTCTTACCTGACGCAGGTACAGTGACTACAACTGCTGAACCTACTGCAACTGCATCTACATTATTAGATACAAAAGCAGAACAGACATCTTTGAATAAAACTCTCGTCAATTTAAAGTTAGCGAAAGACGCTGAATCTGGAACCAGTTGGGCACAGTTCAATACTACTTCTCTAACTGCTAACAGAACTATCACAGTTCCCGATCAAAATATTACGTTGGTTGGTACTGATTCAACACAAATTTTATCTGGTAAAACACTGTTGACTGCTATACTTGCAGATCCGACTGATATTACTAAAAAGATAACATTTAGTATTGCAAATCAAAACACAGTTTCTAACGAAAGTTTTCAGTTCCCACCTACCAATTTACTAAATAACTCAGGTGCTACGAACACTCTGGTATCTGAACTTGCTACGCAGGATCTTACAAACAAATCTCTTGTTTCACCTGCAATTAAATTTCCAGGAAATACTGCAGGTCAGATTCAATTATCAGCAGAGGGTATCACAGGTCCTCGTGTTATTAAGTTCCCTGATGCTAACGCTACTCTGTTATCTACAGAAAACGTTACACTTGATGATGTTACATTTGGTGCAGGTATCGGTGCTAACAACTTAACTGGTTTGACCAGACAACAACAATTCTTTTATTCTGGATTCTAATAAATGGCTAAACAAGGAATTTTAGCAAAATCAAAACCGTCTGGTGCTACGAATACTCTATTGTATTCGGCATCTATTGACACATCTGCAAGTACAGTTTTAACTGTAAACGAGCAAGGTGGATCAGGAACTACGTATGATGTTGCTCTTAAAAATTATGATCAAAAGATGACCTTAGGTGCATCAAATTATCTTTTACATGAAGGTGATGTAGTCTCAGGTTATTTGATGACTTTAAACACAGCTCTTCCTAAGACTGCAAACTTAACAGGTGGAACGAAAATAACTTCTGTTGATGCAGAATCTACTTTTAAGTTTGAGTCATTTTATATTCCCCCATTTACTGAAATAGTTGTAAAGAAACGTGCAGTTCGTGCTGTTACTGTAGAGAGTGTTAGTGGCAATTTTGCTGTAGGTGAAACATTTGTCACAGGATCAGGTGGTAATACAGCAACTGCTACAATTTTTGCAGTAGCACAAGGATCAGGAAGTACAATCGTATCCATAGGTCCTACAACACTTGCAGGATCTGGATCTGAATTTGCTGCAGGTGATAGTATAACTGCATCTGGTGGTGCTTCTGGTACAATAGCTACTGGTGGTATTGGTACTGCTAATAACGAATTTACATTCACAGAGTCTGGTGGTACTGAGCAAATGTATCTCGGTGTCACACTTACAGTTTTTACTGACAGAGTATATCGTTTTAACGTAGCAGACTCATCAATGAGTGGTTTGTCATTCAAGATATCAACAACTGTTAATGGTGAGTATGGTCCTGATGGAGACTTTACTGCAACATCTGATAATGGTACAGAGTTTACTACAGGTAAGACAACTAATGGAACTGCGGGTTCTAGTGGTGCTTATGTTCAATATGATTTTACACAGGATGCTAGTTTAACTGGTAATCTATATGTTTATGAGGGAACTACCTCAGGAAACGCAGGTGCAGGTTATGGTGGTTCTGATAGATATCTAACAACTTCTGATTCCTATACATACACTCAATTATATGTTTATGACATTGAAGGAACATGGACAAACTCTACTGACCAGTTTTTATTCGGAGGTGTGACATACACCATTACTGCTCAAACTGCAGGAGCATACGGATTTATTCGTAGCTACTCAGGTACAACTGCATATGTAATCAAAGGAAAGGGATCTGCTGATTTTACAACGAGTTCTACTTTCCAAGATTGCCCTAAGTTGGCAGGTGCATCAAGAACTGCAGTGACTGTAAGTAGCATTGACGTTGCCACAACTGCTGTAGAAACACAAGAGTATCTTCGTAAAGATAATACCCTTGCTGCAGATAGTGCAGAAGAAATTAAATCATTGGTAGTCGGTCCTGGTGAAAGACTGATTGTTGAATGTGCAGCAGCAGAAGCAAACTTTGTTCTAATTGGATTTGAAGATGCTTCAACTGCATTCACAACAAGAACATATGCAGCAGACGCAGCATCTAGCTCTGCAAGCGGCTAATTTTACTCAATAAATAACTAAAAGGCGATAGTTAAATGTCACTAACGAGACTCAAGAATATTATTACGTCCAGAACTGGACGTATCATATATGTCAACCCAGACGATTTCGATGCATCTGATGCGATTGACAACAGGGGTAACTCTGCATTGCGTCCGTTTAAAAGTTTACAGAGGGCATTTTTAGAAGTAGCAAGATTTTCATATAGAGTTGGTTTAAGTAATGACGAGTTTGATGCTTTTAGTATCATGCTCTACCCTGCTGAGTATGTTGTAGATAATAGACCAGGCGATGTTTTATATACAAACGTTGCACCTATTGACGCAAACTCAAACCTAGACTTAACTTCTCCTAATAATGTTCTCTACAAATATAACTCAGTCGAAGGTGGTATTATTGTACCTAGAGGTTGTTCTGTTGTTGGTACAGACCTCAGAAGAACTAAAATAATTCCAAAATACGTTCCATATCCTACTACATATCCAGCTCAAGGTATTAATACGGAAGCTCAGGTTCCACCAAGAACAGCAATCTTCAAAGTTACTGGTGGTACATATTTCTGGCAGTTCTCATTCTTTGATGGAGCAGAAGAGGGAGTATATTTCAAACCTGATTCAGTTACAACTTTAGCACCTAAGTTTTCTCATCATAGACTTACATGTTTTGAGTTTGCTGATGGTCTTAATCCTTTATCAACTCTTATTGCAAACGGTACAGTTCCTAACGCTGACTACTCTGCAGTATCAAATATTCTAGCAAGAACTGACTTAGAGATATATTATCAGAAAGTATCTAAAGCATTTGCTACAATACCTGATACATCTGGTGATCCTTCAACTGACCAAATACAGGCAAGGGTTGAGGAAAACAGAATCGTTGGTCCTATATCTGATGAATACAGAGTATTACAGATCACACGTAATGGTCAGACTGCAACAGCAGTCACAGTTGATGAATTTGATGATCCTAGAGATCATGGATTCTCTGTTGGTGTGAACATCAACGTTAGTGGTGTCACTGGTTCGACTGGATCACAGTCTGAAGCAGACGCAGGTTTATATAATGGTTCATTTACTGTCACATCTGCATCTGGAAACGTATTCACCTATCAAATGCAGGGAGAACCAACTGGTAATGCTGTAGGTTCAAACATTGCAGTTAAAACTGAGATTGATACTGTTGACTCTGCATCACCATACGCATTTAACCTATCACTAAGAAGTGTATGGGGTATGAATGGTATGCATGCAAACGGTGCAAAGGCAACTGGTTTCAAATCAATGGTTGTGGCACAGTTTACTGGATTATCACTACAGAAAGATGACAGAGCATTTGTAAGATATAATGCATCAACTGGAAACTATGATGTAGCAACAGCAGGAGATGGTGCACACTTAGATGGTTTCGCTGAGTATAGAAAGGGATGGGGTCATGAACACATCAAGTGTAGTAATGATTCATTCATACAGGCAGTTTCTGTGTTCGCTGTGGGATATCAAGGTCACTTTACTGCATTAAGTGGTGGTGATATGTCAATCACCAACTCTAACTCTAACTTTGGTAATACTGCATTGAGATCAGCAGGATTCAAAGCAAAAGCATTCTCTAAAGATAAAGCAGGTGCATTAACACATATCATACCACCTAAAGCTTTAAATGTTATCTCTACAACTGCTACTGGTGCTAGTGGAACAAATACAATTACGTTAGCAAATGATGGTAGTGTAAATGGTGTCATACAAGGTATGACTATCACAGGAACTAATATTGGAATAGGAGCGACAGTCGGAAATATAAACGTAAGTACAAGAGTATTGACACTTACAGCTTCAAATACTGGTGCTGTAAATGGAAACGTAATCTTTGGTGAAGAGACATCAATTAACTGGGTTAACATTGACATCCAGAGAACTAAAACTATCAACGCATCACTTGCAGGACAGGGTGGTACACCAGGTACAAGATTATATCTATATGGTTATACTGTAGAAGCATCTCCACCAACAACTAGAGTACAGGGTTTTGCAGTTGGAGCAAGACAAGACGGTACAGGTGCAAGTGCAATAGCAGATAAGATAAACTGTTTACTTGTGGCACAAGGTGCGACTGAAGCAACTGTACAATCTGCAAGCATATCACCTTATGGTCCTAGTGTATCAGGATTAGCAGCAGGTGTTGTTGGATCTCCATTACAATATGATGCCAATACATATACAATTAGTGGTGTAGCAGGATCAGTCGGTGGATGGTATCTATCAGTCAGTTCAGTAAATAATGCAATATATACAACTCTATCAACTAATACTCAATATAACACAGTTAACTTTACACCAACTACATTCCTTAAGAGAATACCTGACCCAAGAGACTTACAAGATAGAACTTATCGTGTAAGATATGTAATTGATAAAGATAAGACCAATCCATTACCAAGAGATCCCCTCTCTGGTTATGTTATGCAACCATTGAACAGTGATACTACATCATTCAATTTACAAAGATGTTTCTACATCTATGATATTGAGGTTGTACAACCATTTGTAAGAGGTACTGATGATGGTATCTACTACATAACTCTTTTATGTGGATCTATATCACCTACAACTTCTAACTTTGACGATAGAAAGTTCTCTCAAAATGTTAATGAAGTTTATCCTACATTTGACAGAGATAATCCAATCGCTGATCCTAATGCTGCAGTTTCTGTTGCAGACAATGTCACTATTGGATTGGTGAACTCAACAGATGGTGCATCACCACCTGTTAAAGATCCAAAGTTATCTATTACTAAAGAAGCAACAGTATTCTTACTAACAGATACAGGATGGACACAACCAGGTACTACACCTAACTATGACTCAGTTAACAAGAGATTATCTAACATAGAATTAACTGCACGAGCAGGAGACGAAGAAGTAAGAAAGATTAATATACGAGAAAATAATGATGGTACAGTAGCACCGATTAACGTAGAGTTTAGACGACACTCTATCCTAAGATCAGGAAACCATACGTTTGAATACCTTGGTTTTGGTCCAGGTAACTATAGTACAGCGTTCCCTCAAACACAGGTAGAAACTCTAACTCAAGAGCAAATTAGATTCTCACAGTCAATTAAAGAAGAAGGAGGAGTTTCATTCTACTCTGGACTTAACTCTAACGGTGACCTATTCATTGGTAATCAGGTTATCAACCCAGTCACAGGTCAGATCACTAACGAAGATGTTGCACAGTTAAACGTTGTTGGTGAAGAGAACACAACCATTGAAACATTCTCTGAATTGGTTCTAACGGACAAGATAACTGTTATTGGTGGAGCATCAAACCAGTTAGAATCTATCTTTGCAGGTCCTGTCACATTCCAAGGACAGAGTACATTCACTAATAATATATCTGCTAAGAAACTTACATACTTCAACCAAGATGGTACTGTTATTAAACAGACTCTACTAGCACCAGAAAATGCAAGTGGACTACCAGACTTCTCTAATATCACAGGATATGATACACCTGCTGATGGAGATATAGTTTACAATATCAACTGGACACCAGGTAAATCACTAGGTTGGATATACTATGGTGCAGCATGGAAAGAGTTTGGACTAACAGACACAGGAGATATTAACATATCTACCACAGGTAATGGACATATAGGTTTAGGAGAATCACCTGATACAACTTACAGAGTCAGAATTAATGGTTCAGTTAGAATTGACGGAGACGTTGTTGGTACTGGTAGAGGTGTTGTTGGATCAGACAAATATATTACTAAATCTTATACAGGGGATGGTAATACATTAACCTTCGCAGTCACAACATATGGTGGAGGCATCAAACACTCTGATGATTCACTGTTAGTATTCCTCAATGGTGTAGCACAGATTGCAGGAACTAACTACACAGTGGATACAAATGGTGCTAACGTTGTATTCTCATCTGGGGATGCACCTCTATCAACTGACACAGTTCACATCTTAGAATTACCTATCTAATCTCATGGCTATTTCAAGAATATCGGGTAATCAAATTGCCCAGACAACAAGTGCAATTATCACAACATTAAAGTTTTTGAATACCAATAGTGTTTTTAAACTACCTGTAGGTACTACAGCTCAAAGACCTACAGGTATAGATGTTGGTACGATAAGATTTAACTCAACAAACGACTCTGCTGAAATCTACAAGGCAGATGATGGTACAGGAAGTGCAGGTTGGGCAGCACTAGCAGGAGGAGGACCTTCATTAGGAACAGATAGTATAGTTCGTACAAATGCAAATACCATATCAGAAAACTTGACCATAGGACCTACAGCAGGTGCAGAGTTTGCTAACGGTATGAGTGCAGGTCCAATAACGATCGCAAATAACTATACAGTCACCATAGAATCAGGTGGTAGTTGGAGTGTTAGGTAATGGGTCAACTAAACGTTGGATATTTACAAGGTACAAGTAATTCTGGTTTTAAGATTACTCTTACCAAAGAATCTACCATAGCACATGAGGGTGATGTTAGATTTCTAACCTCACAGTCATATCAAGATTTACCTGTATATGGTTCAAAAAATTTTCTTGCCCATAAATTCTATCCTTTAGATTTATTCACACCAAATCCTAATGATGCTAGTAATATAGGATGGACAACTGGCAATAGTACTGCCACTCTGAGTAGAGATCCTTCAGTAGCAGGTCCTACAGGAATAGGTGGAGTGCCATTAAAAATGGTCACTAGTG
>Ga0209348_1000204_pt1 | contig 33664 bp, 49 predicted proteins | sample ETNvirenome_2_30_FD_184065 | JGI IMG/M metagenome (GOLD analysis project Ga0209348, IMG submission 184065) | Marine viral communities from the Pacific Ocean - ETNP_2_30 (SPAdes) (version 2) | ecosystem: Environmental > Aquatic > Marine > Oceanic | place: Pacific Ocean | collected 2013-06-22
AGCTTAAAGACGGTAAGTTTATGACAGAGCGATTGATAAGCATAGACGCACCAGACGGTAAAACATGGGCAATACCTACAGTGTGGTTTGACCAAGAAGGTAAGCACTCCCAAGTAGACAACGCAACAGCTTCAATGGTTGCTGAAATGTACGAAGAAGCAACAGGTGTTATCTTTCCACGTTTTGATACTGTAGCAGACGCTGAGGCGTTTATACGTAAACGTTCTGCAATGGGTGGAGCAAGTAGGTCAATGCTAACAAGAGGTGGTAAGTGAGGCGTGTATGTGTGTATACTACACATCCTGAGTGTCCGATCTACGCGCGTGAAACAGGCATATGCAGATACCTAAATGCAAGCAGCCAAACAGCACGGCAACCACTACATCTTGTGGTTTGCAAAAACTGCATAGCTCCTACAAATGCTAAGTCGTTGTAATGATTAAACAATATTTAAGACTTAACATAATATATATTACGCGAAATAGGATTTGCTATGCGTTTTGTGCATACCATACCCCCACCCCCCGACATTTTTGGGGCGCTCTGTATACACGTATAATACATGCAAGACAGGTAGTATGATACACTCTGACTTAACCCCTGACCAGCATGCGATGCTTGGACACCTTACAGAACTACGTAGGGGCGTTGTAAGTAGCGACAGTGCATCTGAGCAGTTAGAGTGTGCGGTATTGCTTTTGGATTTATACGAAGCTATCCTTGAGTTACATGGCATATTGATTTACGAGGATCAAAAAGAGGTTACGAAGCAGTGACGCATATTGAGATACCGTATGAGCCTAGGCCGTTACAGATGTCTTTGCATAATGAGATGCAGGTAAAGCGGTGGGGTGTTGTTGTATGTCATCGTAGGTTTGGCAAGACTGTATGGGCTATTAATCATTTATTAAGGGATGCATTAGTTTCTGGTAAGACTAACCCCCGATATGCTTATATGGCGCCCACCTATCGCCAGGCAAAGAATGTAGCCTGGGATTATATAAAACATTTTGCTGGTGGTATACCTAATGTGAAGTTTCACGAGACAGAGCTTAGGTGTGATTTACCTACTGGTGGTAGGATCTCTTTGCTGGGTGCAGAAAACCCTGATAGTTTACGTGGTATATATTTAGATGGTTGTGTTATGGACGAGGTTGCTGACATGCCTGAGAATGTATTTCCGGAAGTGTTGAGGCCGGCGTTATCTGATCGTAAGGGTTTTTGTATATTTGTGGGTACGCCAAAAGGTCATAATGCTTTCTATGATTATTATGAACAGGCGTCCTCTGATGAAGATTGGTTGAGTGCGGTGTATAAGGCTTCTGAGACAGGCTTGTTGGATAGCGAAGAGTTGGAAGCTGCCAGGGGTATGATGACCCACGATCAGTATCAACAGGAGTTTGAGTGTAGCTGGAATGCGAATGTGCCAGGTGCTATTTATGGTAAAGAGTTAGAAGAGGCCACGACTGAGGGCAGGGTATCTAATGTACCTTATGATCCAGCGCACAAGGTAGACACCTGGTGGGATCTTGGGATTGGTGACTCGACATCGATTTGGTATACGCAGACGGTTGGTAGGGCTGTACATGTTATAGATTATTATGAAAATAGAAATCAGGGGTTGCCGCATTACTGTCAAATTTTAAATCAAAAGAATTATTTATATGGTACGCATAACGCGCCGCACGATATAGAGGTGCGTGAATTGGGTAGTGGTAAGAGCCGAAGGGAAGTTGCCTGGGATCTAGGATTAAATTTTAGAGTGGTTCCCAAGCTTCCTATAGAGGATGGTATACATGCGGCGCAGATGTTGATACCTAGGTTGTGGTTTGATCGTGAGAAGTGCAAGCAGGGTTTAGAGTGTTTGCGCCAGTATCATAGATCTTATAATGATAGGACAAGATCTTTTAGAGCTAATCCGGTGCATGATTGGTCTTCACATGCGGCTGATGCATTTAGGTATTTTGCTGTAGGGCTTAGGGAAAGTGGGCCCATGATGAAAGCGCCGCAAATGCAAGCGATGTCAGATTATGACCCCTTTGCAGCTTAGGTATAAGGTAGCTAGGTATATTGATGCTGCTGAAGTAACAGAAGTTTGTGCAATGTTTCATGCAGAAAGTTGGCAGCGATTTGCAAAATTTGATTTTGACAAAATGCAACAATGGATAGAAGAACGTATTGATATGGATGACAGTGATATATTCACTGCTTGGGATAATGATTTATTAGTTGGATGTCTTGTTGGCATGGCCTATTACTACCCATATTCAAAAACACTAGTCGCCGGTGATTATATCTGGTATGTTATACCTGAGTATAGAGGCGGCATGATAGGGGTGCGGCTGATGAAGATGTTTGAGGAATGGGCGCGAGGTGTTGGTGCAGCAAACATTTGCACTGGTGCAACATCTGGCATAAATAGTGAAAGGGGCGCGTTACTATTGCAGCGCCTAGGTTATAGTCCGGTAGGGCTTTCTATGCAGAAGGATTTAATATAATGGGTGGTTTTTGTAGTGGGCCAACGCCAAGTCAAAAGCAAGATATAGACACTGGAAAATTTTCTAGTTCGCAAGCGCCAAAAAATTCAGCGTTAGATGATTTGCAAATGGATTTAGGTATGAAACCTAAAAACCAAGTATATTTTCGTGATTTAGAAGATCGGCAAAAAAGATCTCAAGAAGCTATGAATAATCTTGGAAAAGATATTTTTGGTAGACCTGCTTCTGAAGATAGGCCGGCTGCTACACTTGAGCCAGTTGTAGAAACAACAACAACGCCTGTAGATACAACAGCAGAAGAAATTATTGAAACTATTCCTGACCCAACACAAATAACAAATATGGAACCGTTAGCTGATTTAGAAAAGCTTGATGAAGACATTAAAGCAGATCCTGATAAAGCTGGTAAAGGTGAAGGTTTAGATGCTCCTACTGAACCTGACGTTGGAGCAGGTACGACAACTGCGCTTGGCGGTGAAGAAGAAGCTGCCAAACTAGAAGAAGTAGCAGAGGGCGATGCTGAACTCGCTGTTGCTGATACTGTAACCAAAGGGCGTAGATCTACAGTTCAAACAACGCCTCAAGGTTTATTATCATCTGCACCCACACGCACACGTAGATCACTAATGGGTAAAATGATTGCATGATGTACGGCAGAAAAAATATTGCCGGTGAAATGGGGGCTCGGTCATCACAACCAGCCAAGCGCCGCGCAGAAATGACTGTAGATCCTTTAGAAAGATTAAATCAAAAAATGGCTGGGCGCACACATGGCGGTTTGGCTATGGGTAAAGATAAAAAAAAGAAAAAGCCTTCTTTAATGAATAGTATTGGAATGATGTAATGGTACAAGTAAATCCGCTTATTGCACAGTTAGACCGTAGGTTTAAGACGTTACAGACGCAAAGATCTAATTGGGAAAAGCATTGGCAAGAGCTTGCGGATTTTATGTTACCGCGAAAAGCTGACATCACAAAGAAGAGAACCCAAGGGGATAAAAGAACTGAGCTAATTTTTGACGGTACAGCAGTACACGCTGTAGAATTACTTTCGTCCTCTTTGCATGGTATGCTTACTTCTCCTAGTTCCCCTTGGTTCTCGATGCGATACCGCGATCCAGCATTACAAAATAATGATATGGCTAATGAGTGGTTAGAGCTTTGCATGGATCAAATGTATAAAGCTTTTAACCGGTCAAATTTTCAACAAGAGATCCATGAGTTGTATTATGACCTTGTTGTGTTCGGTACGGCTGCTTTGATGGTAGAAGGTGACAAAGATGGCATTAGGTTTTCTGCGCGTCACATTGCAGAAATAACTGTAGCTGAAGACGCAAACGGTCTGGTTGATACTGTATACAGAAAATTTAAAATGACTGTTCGCGCTGCTGCTCAAAGATTTGGTGAAGATAAATTACCTCAGCAAATGTCGAAAGATCTAAAAAATGATCCGCACAAAGAACATGAAATAGTACACGTTGTATATCCCAGAGGGGAAACAAAAACAAAATTATCTAGGGGTAAACCAATAGCGTCTGTTTACTATCATGGTGACTCAAAGCATATGTTATCAGAAAGTGGTTTTGACGATTTTCCATTTATGGTTCCACGTTTTGTAAAAGACAGTGTAAGTACTTATGGACGTTCACCGGCTATGAACGCGCTACCAGATGTTAAGATGCTTAACAAAATGTCTGAAACAACAATACGTGCAGCGCAAAAACAAATTGATCCACCGCTTATGGTTCCTGATGACGGTTTTGTATTACCGGTAAGAACAACGCCAGGCGCACTAAACTTTTTTCGTACAGGTACAAGAGACAGACTAGAGCCGTTGCAGATCGGCGCTAACAATCCGCTAGGTTTAAACATGGAAGAGCAAAGGCGTAATGCAATACGCCAGGCATTTTATGTTGATCAGTTGCTTATGTCACAAGGCCCAGCCATGACCGCAACTGAGGTGTTGCAGCGCAATGAAGAAAAAATGAGGCTTCTCGGACCTGTCTTAGGCAGGTTGCAATCGGAACTGTTGCAGCCTTTGATTTCGCGGTCTTTTGCGTTGCTGCTCCGGAACGGTCTCCTCCCTGTCGCTCCGGAGCAACTACAAGGCCAAGACATTGATATTGAGTATGTATCGCCATTGGCAAAAGCGCAAAAACTAACTGACTTGCAGTCTGTACTTAGAGGTTTTGAAATAATGATGCAGGTAGCAGAAATAGCGCCTGTTATGGATTATCTTGATAGTGACAAGCTGGTGCAATATTTAGTCGATGTAACAGGTTTACCTGCGCGTGTTATAAGAAGTGATGAGGAAGTAGCGCAGATACGAAGAGAGCAAGCTAGAGCCGCTGAAGAGCAAGCTGCAATGCAGCAACAAATGATGCAAGCAGAACAGGCCAATCAAGTTGCTCCATTAGTTAAGGCAGTAGGTGGTCTAGAGCAGTGAAGCAATTAGAAGAATTAAAACTATCTTATCGCCGCACGTTTAATACAGATGACGGTCAAAAAGTATTACAAGATCTCAAATCAAGGTTTGGTTATGAGACAACAACATTTTCGGACAACCCACACGTAACATCATTTAATGAAGGTCAGCGAGCAGCAGTGTTGCTAATTGTCCGAATGCTGACCGAAGGGAAGGAACCGCAATGAGCGAAGAGGCAATCCAAGATACAGGATCTCAAGAAGGTGCAGTAGCAGATGCAGCACCGGTTAGTTTTTTAGAAAGTCTACCAGAAGAAATTCGCAACGAGCCAAGCCTAAGAACTTTTACAGATCCAGGCACATTAGCTAAAAGTTATGTTAGCGCTCAACGTATGATAGGCGCAGACAAAGTTGCTATACCTGGGAGTTCGGCAACTGCTGATGATTGGCGAGAAGTATATACAAGACTTGGGGCTCCAACAGAAGCTAGCCAGTATGAGCTTGGCAAAGATATACCTTTAGATGATTCATACGTAAATTCTTTTAGAGAACACGCATTGAATGCTGGTCTTAACGGGCAACAAGCAACCACAATGATGGAGTTTGTAAAGTCTGCTGTAACGAGTATGAATGATAATTTTACTCAAGGCACAGAGGAAGCGCAGTATGCTGCTGAACAAGAATTAAGACAAGAATACGGTCAAGCTTTTGAGCAAAGATTACAGGTTGCACAATTAGCTGCAAATCAGTTATTAGGCGGCACAGAAATTTTTGATGAAATAAAACTTGCAGATGGGCGCATGTTAGGCGATCATCCAGATATAATAAGGATGTTTTCTAATTTAGCTACGCAAATTGGAGAGGATAATATTGAGGGTACACCTACAGAAATGATTATGACACCAGAGGAAGCAAACAGACAACTTGCTGACATCACTAGACTTGATGGCCCATATGGTGATAGGATGCACCCACAACACGATGAGTACGTGCAAACAGCGTTACGACTTCGTGAGTTCTTATAGTGGATAACCGTAAGGCCCACTAGCAAGCTTGTAATCAAGCGGAGTAGCTACCCTAAGTAGCAGCACGGCCTCGCAAGAGACAACCAAGCGCATAAATCTTTAACTGAAACAAAAGTAGGAGAGACAACATGTCTACCCAAATTACTACAGCTTTTGTCAACCAGTTTAGCGCTAATGTCCAAATGCTATCGCAGCAGATGGGTTCTTTGCTGCGTAATGCAGTAGATACAGAAAGCGTTAATGGTGAGAAAGCTTTCTTTGACCAAGTAGGACAAGCTGCTGCTGTTCTACGCACAAGTAGGCACCAGGATACGCCTTTAGTTGAAACCCCACATACCAGGCGAATGGTGACAATGTCGGACTATGAGTACGCTGACTTGATCGATGATAGCGATAAAGTACGTTTGCTAGTAGATCCAACATCTACTTATAGCCGTGCAGCCGCTGCTGCTATGGGCCGCGCAATGGATGATGTTATCATCACTGCTGCTTTAGGTTCATCGCAAACAGGTAAAGACGGTTCAACAACAACAGCGTTACCTGCTGGACAAAAAATTGCTCATGGTTCTGCTGGCTTAACTATTGCTAAACTAGTATCTGCTAAAGAACTACTAGATGCAGCAAGTGTTGATCCATCAATTCCACGGCACATCATTGTTTCACCAAAACAGGTTTCTGATTTGTTAAACAACACAACTGTCACAAGTTCTGATTTCAACACCGTCAAGGCTCTGGCTCAAGGTGAGGTTTCATCGTTTGTAGGGTTTAACTTCATAGTAAGTAACCGTTTAAACACTGATTCAAACTCTGATCGCCAGGTCATTGCGTTCGCGCAAGACGGTCTGAAGCTTGCAGTTGGCAAAGAGCCGGCTGCACGTATTGATGAACGTGCTGACAAGTCATACTCAACGCAAGTCTATTACTGCCAAACCATCGGGGCAACTCGCATGGAAGAGGAAAAAGTAGTAGAAATTGCGTGTAACGAATAAGGAGATTGACTAATGGCTACTGTTTATTCAACACAACGCACTAACACACGAGCTACTCCAGCCGTGATGAACAAGGCGAATGAGCTAGGCGGCAGGGTTCGTGTTGCTCATGGCACATACGAAGCATCTTCTTTAGCATCTGGTGATGTTATTGAGATGTTTATACTTCCAGATGGCGCAAGATTGCTTGAAGGGTCACTAGCACACGATGCTCTTGGTTCATCAACAACTTTGTCAGTAGGATACGCCGCGCATACTAATGCGGCTGGCACTGCTGTTTCTGCTTCTGCTGCTGCTTATAAAGCTGCTGCTGCATCAACATCTGCTCAGAAAGTGGACATCCTTGCTACCTTGGCTCTTGGCTCAGGTACAGAGACAGACACTAATGAAGACGGTGTTGCTGTTACCGCAACTATGGGTGGTGCTGCTGGTACAGGCACTATCGAAGTAACTATCAAGTATGTAGTTGACTAATTAGGTTGGGGCGGTTCGCCGCCCCTTCTTTTACAGGATAGGTAAAGATGACTAGTACAGTTGATATTGCAAACTTTGCGCTTAACAATCTAGGCGCTTCTAACATTTCTTCACTAGATGAAAACAGTAAAGCAGCAAGAGTAGTTAATCAGCGTTTTGAATCTGTAAGAGATGCTGTTTCTCGCGCACATCCTTGGAATTGTTTAATTAATCGTGCAACTTTGGCGCAAGACACTGTTGCTCCTACGTTTGGTTATGCTTTCCAGTATTCTTTACCAACAGATCCTTTTTGCTTACGTGTGTTAGAATTTAGCAATGGATCTCTTTCGTACCCACAAGACAATATTACCAGTAACTCAGGTGGTCCGGTTTTTGTAATTGAAGGTAGAAAACTACTTACTGATGAGGGTTCTGCACAAATTAAATATATTGGGCGCATAACAGATCCACAACAATTTGATGCAAGTTTAATAGAAGCTATAGCTGCTAGATTAGCTGCTGAAATTTGTTATGCAATAACAGGATCAACGAGTATGGTGCAGATACAAACATCTTTGTATGAAGCTAAAATTAATGAAGCACGATTTAACGATGCAACAGAGGGCGCAACGCAACGTCTAGAAGCGAGTGACTTTATTGAAAGCAGGTTATAATGGCACGGTCAGCACCAGCATTTAGTTCTTTTACAGCAGGTGAAATTAGCCCAAGGTTAGAGGGCCGTACCAATATAGAAAAATACCGTGAGGGTTTGTCGGATCTTACCAATATGGTTGTTATGCCTCATGGCGGTGTGACACGTAGACCAGGCACAGAGTTTTTAGGGCAGTGCGCTAGTAGCAGCAATGCTTCTGGAAATCATTTTGTAAGATTAATACCGTTTCAATTTAAAACATCAGATACGTATATTTTAGAATTTACCAATGAAACTATGCGTGTGTTTCGCAATGATTTGCAAGTTTTAGAATCATCAGGCGTGTCAATTTCTGGTGCTAACTACGCAAGTAGTAAACTTACTATAACAACAAGTAGCGCTCATAATTTTGGTTCTGGCGGTCAAGAAATATTTATTTCTGGCGTAAGTGGCATGACAGAACTTAACAACAGAAACTTTCGCGTTTCTACAAGCCCACAACCCACAAGTACTACGTTTGTATTAGACGAAGTTATTGGTGGGCGTGTAGATGCTTCTGGGTTTACTGCTTACACCTCTGGCGGCACTGCAACAAAAATATATGAAAAAACTACGCCGTATACAAATATTTATTTACAAGATTTACGATTTGCTCAATCGGCTGACACAATGTACATCGTCCACCCTAATTTTGCTGTTCGTACACTAACAAGATCAGATCATAATAATTGGACTTTTGCAGCAGTGTCTTTTACTGAAAACAGCACACCAACGCTCTCTAGTTCTAACAACTATCCAAGTGTTGTGTCTTTTTTTGAGCAAAGATTGGTTTTTGCAAATACAAACAATAATCCACAAACATTGTGGTTTTCAAAAAACGGCGATTATAATAATTTTACTGTAGGATCAAATGCTGACGATGCTTTAATTTACACAATCGCTTCAAATCAGGTAAATGCTATTCGTTTTCTTTCTGCTACTCGCGTTTTAACTGTTGGAACGTCTGGCGGTGAGTACGTTGTTACATCAACAAATGATGGACCAATAACGCCCACAACAACCCTTATACGTAAATATTCTAACTATGGCAGTGCAAATATAGAGCCTGTACAAGTTGCTGATGTTACATTGTTTGCTCAACGTGGTAACAGAAAAATACGCGAGTTTAAATTTGTGGGTGATGTAAATACAGGCGGTTACTCAGCGCCAGACATGACAATATTAGCTGAACACATTACAGATGGCGGTATAACGCAAATGGCTTATCAGCAAGAGCCTGACAGTGTTGTGTGGTGTGTTAGAAATGATGGTACACTTTTAGGATTAACATACCGCCGTGAAGAAGAAGTTGTTGCTTGGCATAAGCATGTAATTGGTGGCACGTTTAGTAGCGGTCAAGCTGTAGTTGAAAGTATTGCTACACTTCCAACCGATACAGGTGAAGATGAGTTGTTTATGGTTGTAAAAAGAACAATTAATAGTGTTACAAGAAAATATGTTGAAAAACTTAAAGTTTTTGATTTTGGAAGTAATACAGTAAATTCATTCTTTGTTGATAGTGGTTTATCCTATTCTGGATCATCAGCTAATACCTTGTCAGGGTTAGCTCACTTAAAAAATGAAAGTGTACAAGTACTAGGAGATGGTGCATCGCACCCTGATAAAACAATATCTGGTAATGCTCTTACTTTAGATTATCCAGTAACAAGTGCTGCTGTTGGTTTTGGATTTGAAAGCAGTATGCAAACCTTGCGTGTTGACAGTGGATCTGTGGATGGAACAAGTCAAGGTAAACCAAAACGTATACACGGTATAACTATTAGATTTTTTGAAACAGTTGGTGCTGAGGTTGGCAACGATAGTGGAGAAGTAGATAGAATATTTTTTAGAGATAGTTCTATGGATATGGACACTGCTGTTCCTATGTTTACTGGTGATAAAGAAATAGAGTTTCCTGGCGGTTTTGATGATGACGATAGAATTTTTATAAAACAAAATCAGCCGTTACCGTTAACAGTTCTTGCGTTTTATCCACGCATGAACACGTTTGATAAGTGAGTTAAATAATGTGTAATCCTTTAATGCTTTTATCTACAGGTTTACAGGTTGTTTCTGCTGTTTCATCTAAAAATGCTGCTGACAAAGCTGCTGCTAAAGCATTAGAAGCTGGAAATTTTAATGCAGAAATAATTGAACGAGATATTGATTTATTAGAAAAATCTCAAAATATTTATAATGCAAATTTTCTTGTATCACAAAATAGAGCCGCAATAAATTTTGAAAGAGATATACAATCGCAAGCAAGAGTCGGTTTTGGTTATGCTGGCGTTGACATGAGCCAAGGAACGCCAATAGCTGTTTTAAGACAAAACGCTAGAGAATTTGATTACGAACAAAAAGTAAAAGAGTTTGATAACTCTGTTGTAAACATGCAAATTGACGATGAACAAGAAAGCTTGCAAATGGCTGCTGATTTATCTCGCATGGAAGGTGGAGCGCAAGCAGCCGGTCTAAGGGCTCAAGGCACTTCATCTTTATTAACAAGTCTAGCTAACACCGCTTCAACTGTTTATGAAAATCCTGGAGCATTTAGAAGAACATGAAAATACCTACTTACACAAGCACGGCTGTTCCGCAACAAACAAAAACAGGAACTGAGCGTAGAAATATCGTAAGAATGAATGGTTCGCTATTAGCAGAGGCAGAGTTACAAAAAGCGAAACCTCTTACAGCATTGCTGAGTGGTGCGGCACAATTTGCAACTGTGCGCTATCAGGCTGGTCAAGAAGCACAATACAACCAAGCAGCTTTAGCCATTGAAGAAGGTATGACTGAAGCAGAGTACGCACTGTCTAACTCTACAGATATTTATAATGTTCTTGATGGCAAGAATAAATGGAACGACTTTATGACAGAGTTGCGTGATAAAACGATTAATTCTGTAGACAGTAAGACTATGCGTAGAAAATTAAGTTACGCATTTGAGCAAAATGAAATTGCAACACGATTTAGATTACGCGCAATAGTTGATGATAAAATTTTAAAAGCTGAACAAGCAGCAATGGCTGCTCGTATGAAAAGACTTAAAAATGAATTGATACAAGGGCCAGGTGCAACTGTAGAAAATTACAATTCTAAACTTGGTATTTTAGCTAACGATCAAGACAAAGGTGTTAAAGGAAATAGATATAATCCTGACAAAGTTGCCGAAGCAAATCAAAGTTTACGTGCTGATATTGCATCTGGTTACATTACAAACACATACGGTTTTGATCCTAATACAGCTTCTCAGCTTTTTAAAATGCTTGATTTACAAGATGAAGTTAAGGCCGGCACTATAAGTGAAGAAGACGCAATGTTGTTAACTGGTATTAATGATCCCTACGCGCTGCATGTATTGTACAACATTGATCGAAATGTGGCTACGAAACTGATACAAGACAATTTAGCTTTGTCATTAAAATTTTATGATGCAGAACAAAAATTAGAAAAAGATCAAGAAGATGACATTAACGCTATGCACACTAAAGCATATAACTTTGTCATATCTGTTCAAGATGCAGATGAGGTTACTGCAACAACCATGCAACAATTAATGACCCCACAAGCTTATGATAATCTTACAGGTTCTGACAAAGCAGAAACAATACCTGGAGTGCGAGCAAAAACAATTTTACGTGATTATTTAAATGCACAAATGTGGGCAAACCCAACGCAACAAGAACGCATGAATCAGGAGATTGATAGAGCTACAGATTTTAAGTTTGCGCCGGCTGGTGAAGGTAGCCAAGCACGTTACAGCGAACTTTACTCTTTAGCAGAGCGTGGAGTACTTACCATTGATGAGCTTAACACAGATACATTTAGAATAACTGGCGAACAATATAGATCTTTAGATACGAAAATTTCTAACGAGTCTGATGAGGCTCTTAACGAAGGATCTAAACTTTTAAAAAGATCTTTTAGATACAATGAACAAGCAGCCGCTGACGGTAACGATAGGTTAGCTCAAGCATCTAAAACTGCATTTGAGGCTGCTGATTTCGAATTGCAAAATGAGCATATGCGCCGTCAAGCTGCTGGCAAACCTATGACAAGAACAGAAATACAAGAGTTTGCTCTCAAGCAAATAAAGTTGTTTGGCGAATCTTATCGTGCAGAATTACAAATAGAATACGAAGCTGACATTGCTTCAATACAAATAAATCTTCCTGGTTTAACTATTAATCCTAGTGATCCCTTAACATCTATGGATGTATATTTTAATGGTTTGCCAGAAGCAGTACAGGATCAACGTAGAACCGTTTTTGCAGCTTCTAAAGCAAGATTGCGCGGTAAGTATTCTAATCAAGGATTGTTCTAATGGCTGATTTATTAAGCAATGATACAGATCTAGAAATGGAAAAATATCTTGAAGCAGAAACGCTTTCGTTTGCAGGTTTAGATCCAGCTATTATAAAAAACAAACAAAGTATTTTTAATCCAGAAACAAAAACAAACGAAATACTTACACCTATGGATAAAGGTGGTTACTTCAAAATTGGTGAAGAGCCTGTAGAGGTTATGTCGGAAGCACCCAAGCAACCGGCTATGCCAAGCAACAACACTGATCAATTACCTTTAAATTTAGCAGCACAAGAAGTTGCAACATATGCAAAAAGATTAGAAAACGATGTTGGAAAATTTGACGTAGCAGATCTAGAGGCAGCAGGTTACACCGGCGAGCAAATAGAAGCTGGTATGAATTTAATGAAACCAGCGCAAGAAACCGCCTCAGTGCAACCAATGACACAAGAAGAACTTGCTACTGCAATAGCAAATGGCGAGCCTATGATAGGTCCATACGATCCTACGTTACGTGAGGAAGGTGTTGTTGCTGTAGAAAGTTTTGTTGTAGATCTAGCTGTAGCTGGTTTGCGTGATGAATTGCTTGAAGTAAATCCGAACATGACAGAAGAACAAATACAGCAAGAAATAGATGCTCGCATGCCTGAGTTTAAAAACAATGCCGGCTTCTATAGCAATATGTTTTTTGGTACAGGCAATCCATTAGGTGTTGGTATTGCTGACTTTGCTACTGCTGGCGTAATGGACATGCAAGAAGGTGCAAGGATGTTCTCGCAAGGCCGTGATCGCGGCGAAGGTGGTGACGTAGGCAAAAGAGCCCTAGGCGCAGCATTAATGCTTGCCGGTGCTGCTGAGGCTACTGGTGTTGGTTTTGCGTTTGGCAAACTTTTAAAGCGTGGAATAAATATACTATCGCCATCAATAGTTCGCATGGGTGCTGATGCAGAGCAGCGTATAGCGCAAGAAGGCTCAACTGTTTTTAGTAATCCTGTTGGGCCAATGGTTGATCGAGGTTTAGCGGCGGCTGGCAGATTAGCGCAACCCAACATAAAAATTGGACCACCTAGCGACACGCCAATGGTTTCACAGTTGCAGCCACAATATCGTGTAACTGTAGAAAACGCACCAATTACAGGAACTGGTAAACAATCTTTTATTCCTAAAAAAATGACACCTGGAAATTTTGCGGTTTCATCTCAATCTTTAACAACTTTATCAGAAGAATTTGCAGACCCATTATCTAGTCCAGAAAATTATGCTCTTATGATGTCGCGAGTGCAAAATGCGTCTGAAGTTCCAGCGCCGCCATCTTGGATGATTGAACATGCAAATGACACAGATAAGTGGGCTAACTGGTTTAAAGGTTTAACAAGTGATCAAGTTAAAGCAGCAGATGAAGGTTTATCTATACAAGAAGATTTTAAACAAGCTTACAGTGCTGGCGCTGACACTGAGCTTACTGGGCAATTAATGCTTTGGTCTATCTTATCAAGAAGGTTATCAGCATTTCCACACGAAGGTGGTTATTTAGAACTAGCAGAAGCGGCAAGTCCATTTATACAAAAAGCTGCTAGAGGAGAGTGGTCTGAAGTAGATACGGAAGCTTGGTTGCAAATGGTAAAATCTACAATACCAGAAGGTACGCCTGGAAGATCTGCAACATCTAACGCAAATGATTTTGGTAAAGTATTTTTGAAAAAAATGGCTACAGTAGATGATGAAGGGGTGTCTGCGTTAACAAAATTACATCAAATGATTGCTGATCCAAATATGTCTAGCGCAGAAATTCGTAGAGCATACTATGGATTGGCTGAAGATACTGGTATTGCAAATAAAATATTATCGTTTGCGTTGCTAGTATCAGGTAGAAATGATGTTGTTGTTTTAGATCGTATACAAATAAACAGAATGTGGGCAGGTGGCAATAAAATATATGACGATGTTTATACGCAATTTGAAGGGGCTCAAGGTTTAGCACAATATGAAGCATTAGAAAGATCATTAAATTCTAAAGTTAAAGATATGTATACTAAGGCTGGTAGGGGTGATGTAGGATCTGTAGGCCGGTATCATTGGGAAAGTTGGGTTTTATCTTCTGGGCAAATTGTTTCACATCCAACTTTAAGTGCCGTTGTTGGATCTGGATCTAGACTAAAACAATCAAATATTAAACCAACGGAACTAACACCTGTAAAAGAAGGAAGATTTCACGTAAAATTTTCTGGTGTTGAATATGAAAAAACACCAGGCGGCGGCAATAGATATGTATATAGAACAAGTCAAGGTGAACCATATCAATTTACAAAAAAGCAACTTGATGATATGTTTAAAGAAGTATTCAATAAAAAATCTGGAGTTCTTCCAAGTAACTTTCCAGGCGTAGCGTCTTTTGAGGGCGGTAACAAACCTTGGTATGAATTTGAAGGAGTAGATCGTGGAGCGTTCGATGCAATCATCAGACAAAGCGGAAAATCAATCGCAGAATAATGTTATGGATTTAGTTAAAAGTTTGTACCGTAGACGAGAAGTTATGCCTATGGAAGCAGAGCCCAATGAAAAAGATGTTAATCTAAACACAGAAGAGTAACCTGTATGGCTATTGATCCAACACAAGTAGCAGAACAACAAGAGCAGCAACAGCGTATTAATATTGCTGGGGCTCCTAAAGAGTTTGCTAAAGGACCAGATAGAGAAGGTGAGTTTGAAGTAGCATTTGGTGCTGGCGGTGTTTTAAACCTTCTAAAAAAATTAGATAGTCCTAGCGCTAAACCGGATGTTCCTGTTGACGACACTGGTGTTGTAAAAGAAAGTCCAAGAGTTCCTACACCACAAGAAAAAGGATTAGTTCAAGACGGTCAGTTTTCTGAAACTGCAACAAAAAGATCTCTAGCTCCTAAGCTTATGTCTCCAGAAGGTGTAGAAAAATTTGAAGCACAAGGATTAAAAGCGCCGGCAATAGGCGAAGAAGTTCCAATAAATGCAATACAAGACGCGCAACAAGCGCTAGATCAAGAAGCTTTAGATGCAGAAGCATTAGCTGTTGACGTTAATAAACAAGCGCAAAACGCAATGACCGCGCAAGCTAAAGGTTACAAGGCAGAAACAGCGATTGCTGATGAAGCAAAAACTGATGAAGTGTTAACTTACATTGCTAGCAAAGAAACAAATATAAAGGCATTAAAAGACGGTGGTGATTTTAGTTTTGATTTTATCGATACAGATGACGATGTTAAAAAAATTATTACTGCTATTGGTGAAGTTTACTCTGATGAAACCGTTGCAAGAACGCGAGGTAAAATTTCTAATGATGTTACTATGGATGAGGCGCATGGTTTAGTTGCTGATGAAATTGGTTTTTCTAGATCTTTGTTAGATAGAAAAATTGGTGATAGGCCGTTAACTGCTGCTGAGTTTGTTGGGGCTCGCGAGTTGTTAGTTAAAAGTGCAGCTAGGTTAGAAGAGCTAGCAAGACTTATAAAAGCTGGCGGTACAGATGCAGCAACACGGTTAAAGTTTCGTAGGCAGTTATCTATTCATACAGGCATACAATTACAATTAAAAGGCGCACAAACAGAAGCAGCGCGAGCGTTACAATCTTTTCAAATAAAAGTAACTGGAGAAATGGACGCTACAAGGTTTAGCGAAGAAGCCCAAAGAGTATTAAATGAAAGTGGCGCTGGAGAAATTACTGAAGCATTAGCAGATAGATTGTTAAAAGTTGGTGCTAATGGCAAAATTAATAATAATTACATGGAAGCTATTAATGATTTTACTAGAGTTGGTAGCTACGCAAAAAGCAAAAGAATGGTACACGAAGCGTATCTAGCAGGGCTCTTGTCCTCGCCAGCTACGCAGTTTAAAAATTTTATAGGCACTGCATCATTTATGTTGTTTCAGCTACCTACAGAGATAATAGCCGGCGTGTATGGAGATGTTATTAGGGGTGGACGTAAGCAGTTAGGTATGCAGTACCCAATAAGCGAAGACCAGGTATATGTTGAGGATGCTTTTCTTAGAGTAAAAGGATGGAGCGATGCGTTTGGTGACGCTTTAAAAGCTGCATCTATTGCTTGGCGAACAGAAATGCCAGCCGGCGCTAGCAAGCTAGACGTTGAACAATACGCTGCAACTGTTGGTGAAAGTAATAGTTTCTTTAGCAAATCACTAGATGAGCTTGGCAAGCGTATGCGAATACCATTTAGGCTATTGCTAGCAGCAGATGAATTTACAAAAACCATTTCTCAGCGTGGTGAATTTTATACATTACTCAACAAACGCTATCAGCATGCGTTACGCAATGGCATGACAGAACAGCAAGCTTCAGATGAGGCAGCTATGTTGTTATTAGATCCTACGGCTGTTGCTGATGATTTAAATAACAAAGCAAGGTTTGACACTTTGCAATCTGATTTAGGGTTTTTTGGACAAGTAACCGGACGGTTCCAAAGAACTTTGTTTGGTAGGTTTATATTACCGTTTGCTACGGCGCCTACAAATGCGTTGCTTAGAACTATGGAATATACACCATTTAGTAAAACAGCTATAGATTTATTGGGTAGAAACGGTCCACAAAAACAACAGCTAGCTATGGGTAAATTAACCCTTGGTTCTGCTATCCTATTTAAAACGCAACAAGCTGCAATGGATGGCAAAATAACTGGTGGTTTTCCAGAAACAGCAGCACAAAGAAATGCATTACCTAGAGGTTGGCAACCATATAGTTTTGTTCTTAAAGGTGAGGGTTTTCCAGAGGGTAAACCTTTGTACGATAGGTTTGGTGTTCCTAATGGTCCATTAATATACATGAGCTACGCAGGGTTTGAGCCTGTTGGTGGGTTGTTAGCTATTAGTGCTGACACAGTACAACGTTTGAATAGCACTGATGATCCAGGTTTACGTAATACGTTTGTTGGTGCTGCTGCAATAGCAACAGCAGAATATTACAAAGAACTGCCTATGTTGCAAGGTATATCCGATACACTTTCATTTCTAGACGGTTTTGATCCAGCAAAACTTGCACGTAGTTATGCAGAAAATACAACTATTGTTCCTGGTTTACCTCATCCATTAAGTTCGTTGCAAAGAATGTTTACACGAATAGCTGATCCTACAAAAACAAAACCAAAAGGTGACTTTGAATATTATACACTTGATGATGTTATGGAACAGTACACAGATGAAGATGGAGTTATAAAATACTTTTTTGAAGATGCTGAAGGTAAACCAAGATTAGATTTAGTAGGTTTGCCAAAGACTGACTCTGGTAGACAGATATACGAATTTTTTACAACAATGAACTCAATGCGCCGGCAAGATACATTTGTTCAAAGTGAAAGAGATCTTAACGCAATAAAATATGATACGTTTGGTGTGCCTCTAGGATCAGATGAATTTAGTTTTGCTAACAATCCTATTGCTGCAATATTTGGTAATATTACTGGTTTACGTATGAAAGCTAGTGGTGAATTACAAAACTATGAAAAAGAACTTTTACGTTTGCATGATGTTACAGGTGATTGGCCTCTTACAAATCCCAGAGAATATAAAGGTGTGCCGCTTACATATGGTATGCAATCAGACTTAGTTAATCTTGCAAAAAACACTGTTAGAGTTCGCAGAAGTGGTTATGGAGATTTATCATTTAAAGAAACTTTAGCGGCTGTAATAATGGAACCTTCATTTGAAATGTTAAACGCAAGACAAAGAGTTACATTATTTAGAAAGATAAATAACGATTTTATTGATGCAGGTTTTCTATCATTGATTGAATTGCCAGAATATGCGAATATGCGCCAAGCATTCTTAGACAGACAAAGTGTAAAGGAACAGCAAAAAGAGGAAGATCGATAGATGACAGTTAGTAGTACAACCAATAAGGTAAGTGCAAATGGGAATGGTTCCCAAACTGTATTCCCTTATTCTTTTAAAATTTTTGATCAAGACGATCTAACGGTTATCTTACGTAATGCTAGTGGTGGTGAGACAACAAAAACCATTACTACTCACTATACTGTTTCTGGTGTTGGATCTGCGTCTGGTGGTAATGTTACTATGGGTACAGCCCCAGCAAGCGGTGAAAGCTTAACAATCATTCGTGAGCAACCATTAACACAAGGTTTAGACCTTGTTCCAAACGATCCTTTCCCTGCTGCTAGTTTTGAGGATCAGTTAGACAAACTTACTTTTATGGTGCAACAACACCAAGAAGAACTTAACCGATCTGTTAAGGGCTCTAAAACAACTACAATTACAGATCCTACATTTACTGAGGATGCTACAGCCAGGGCAAACAAGGTATTTGCTTTTGATGCTTCTGGTAATATTGATATTACGCAAGAGATTGGCGTTTTTAAAGGTAACTGGGCAGCAAGCACAACGTATGCAGTGCGTGACATTGTAAAAGACACAAGCACCAATAATATCTTTATCGCTGTTACTGCTCATACATCTAGCGGATCTCAGCCACTTACGACAAACACAGATAGCGCTAAGTGGGCGCTGATTGTAGATGCTGCCTCTGCAACCACATCAGCAAATGCTGCTGCGTCTAGTGCTACAGCAAGTGCGAATAGTGCAACTGCAAGCGCATCAAGTGCCTCAACTTCAAGTACAAAAGCTACAGAGGCGGCTGCATCAGCAACAACAAGTAGCACAAAAGCTGCGGAATCAAGCGCATCGGCTGCGGCTGCATTAACAAGTCAGAACGCTGCGGCAACTTCAGCAACTGCTGCGGCGGCTTCAGCAACATCAGCGGCGGCTGCTGGTGAAGACGCAGCGACAAGTTTAGCCATTGCTCTAGGAGGGTAATACAACATGCCAAATACATTTAAAGTAATCACCAGGGATGTTTGTCCAGCTTCTGCTGGAACGCCCGAAACCTTGTACACAGTGCAAACTGGATCAACGCTTGTTGTTCTAGGGCTGACACTTGCCAATGTGCATACTGCCCAGGTCACTGCATCTGTCACGATAGTTAGTACGACAACGCAAACATCTCAAACGCAAAATACGACATCTCATATTATTAAAGATGCGGCGATACCAGCTGGGTCAACGCTATCTGTGTTAGACGGAAAAATTGTTTTGAACGTGGGTGACATCGTTAAGATTGATTGTTCAATAGCAGATAAAATTAGCGCAACAATGAGCTATATGGAGATTACATAGATATGGGTGGATATATAGGAGCAACAGCGGTTGGGTTAACAACTACGGCAGCTGATGTCCAAGGTGACATCACAAGCACTGACACTACACCAGAAGTTATTTTAAAAAATACATCTGAAGAAGACATAGAAGGTGGACGCGAAGGTAAGATTACTTTTAAAGGCGAACAGTCTGGCGGTGAAGAAACTACGCTTGCACAAATTGAGTCAGCGCATGACGGTACAGCCGATGATGAAAAAGGTGACTTAGTATTTAAAACAAATGATGGCAATGACGGTGCATCACCTACAGAAAGACTTAGACTAGATAGTGCTGGAGATATGTTGCTGTCTTCTCCTGACCCATCTTTAACTATTACAAACACAACTCATGAGGATACCGATGGTGGGCGTGAAAGCACTATTGTCTTTAAAGGCGAACAGTCAGGTGGCGAACTATCAACATTAGCTGAGATAGAAGCAAGCCATGACGGTACGGCTGACGATGAAAAAGGCGATTTGATATTCAAGACTAATGACGGTTCTGATGGTGCTAGTCCAACGGAGCGTGTCAGGATTGACTCTAATGGCTCTATTCTTACAGCAACACTAGGTACAGACAACGTACATTTAGGTGAGGGTGCTGCTGCATCTATTGCTTCTGGTGGTAATCAAAACGTGACTATTGGAAAAGATGCAGGAACGGCTCTGACTACTGGTGATTCAAATACATTTATTGGAGCTAAAGTTGGCGATGCTATAACAACTGCTTCTGGCAACGTAGCAATAGGTGGAGATGCTACTTATGCTGCATTAGGTTCTGATACTCAAGGTAAATTTACGACAGCTATTGGTGTAGGTGCTTTAAGAGCGCAAAACATTACTAGTGATACTGCTAGTAATAATGTGGGTGTTGGATATTTTGCAGGTGGGGTAATGACCACTGGAACAGGTAATACTTTTATTGGTTCATTAGCAGGAGATGATTGTGTTGATGGCGTAAGTAATGTTGCCGTTGGTCATGGTGCTTTAAGTGCTGATGCAGCCGATGGTAATGTTGCAGTTGGTAAAGGTGCAGCAGCAGGGGCAACAGGTAGTAATAATATAGCCATTGGTCAAGATGCAGGTGGTGGTCTTACAGACGGTGGTAAAAATACTTTAATGGGTTCTGATGCGGGTTTTTATATAGCAGGTGGTAACGACAACACTGTTATAGGCCAGTTTAACGGCAACGAAGATAATTTAGATATTAGAAATTCTAACGATAATATAGCTATTTCAAATGGTGATGGTAAAGTTAGGATGTATTCAAACCCAAGTGGTTATACAAAATTTAAAGATGATGGAACGTCTGGTTTTTTTGCCGCGGGTGGTTCTTATCATGAGTTTAATCAAAATAATAATGATACTCAGTGTTTAGTTTTAAGTGCTCGAAATGGTTCTTATGTTTCAAATATGCTATATATTCAAGCTCAAAGAGCAGCTACTTCACAATATGATTTTATTCGAAATTATAGTGGTGGTGGCGGTGATATCGAACACCGTTTGGTTGGCGATGGTAATGCTTACGCTGATGGTTCATGGAACGGTGGCGGTGCTGACTATGCTGAATACTTTGAGTGGGCAGATGGTAACTCTGACAGCCAAGATCGAACAGGTTACACAGTAGTTTTAGATAATGAAAAAATTAGAATAGCTACAAGCGATGATGCGGCAGCTAATATTATTGGTGCGGTATCTGTTAATGCTTCAGTGATTGGTGATAGTGATATTGAAAGATGGAAACAAAAATATTTAAGAAACGACTTTGGTGCTTATCAAAAAGAAACTTATACTATTACTGAATGGACTGAAACAGTTAAAGAAAATACTGATGCAGTTTTAGATGAAGATGGCGATGTAATAGCTCCTGCTTTACCAGAAAAAACTAGAGAAGTTTCCCACTCTTATGAAACAGATAAAATACCAGATGATGTTACTGTACCAGATAATGCTACTGTTGTTACAAAAGATGCAAATGGGGTAACACTTACAAGACGCATTTTAAATCCTGATTACAATCCTGACAATGCATATGTTTCCAGAGGAGATCGTCAGGAGTGGGCAACTATCGGATTAATGGGCAAACTTCGTATTCGTAAGGGTCAAACAACTGGCGACAGATGGATTAAAATGCGTGATGTATCTGACAGTGTAGAAGAATGGTTAATAAGGTAAGGTAAGGATATAATATGGCTGGATATTTAGGTGCTTCACCTGTTCCCCAAACAATACAAAAGAAAGAAACTTTTACAGCTACTGCTGGGCAATCGACTTTCAATACCACGGGCTACACAGACGGTAATTTTATCAATGTGTTTCTCAACGGTGTGCGCCTGGTAAACGGTACAGATTATACAGCCACGAATAATAGTGACATTGTTTTAGCTTCGGCTGCTAGCGCTTCGGATGTCTTAGACTTTGAGACATTCAATGAGTTTCAGTTAACTGACCAAGAGTTCGCAAATAGTGTTATTATTGAGAATAATACTAGCGAAGATTCTGATGGCGGTAGAGCTGGTAAACTTGTTTACAAAGGTAAGCAATCAGGCGGTGAGCAAAGCACTTTGGCTGAAATACAAGCTAGTCACGATGGAAGCTCGGATGATGAAAAAGCCGATTTAATCTTTAAGACTAATGATGGGTCAGATGGTGCTAGTCCTACTGAGAGGCTCAGAATAGATAGTGCTGGAGTTACTTCTGTGAGTGGTTCTTTTACACTTGATAATTCAGGTCAATCACAAAGCTTAGTGTCTGTTGGTGGTGGCTCAACTAATGCTGCACTTACTTTGCGTGGATCAACTGGTTCTGCTTATGCTTGGCAAATTTCAAGTAATGCTCATGTTGCTAGTGCGCTTGAATTTACTAGGTCTAGTGCTGTTGGTAATACTACTTTTAGTAGTCCAAAATTAATTCTTGATAATGATGGCCTAAAGTTCAACGGAGATACCGCAGCCGACAACGCTTTAAACGATTATGAACAAGGTTCGTGGGATTCAGCTATAACATGTGGAACTAGTGGAACAATTACTGTTGCTGGCGCTTATAATAATCTTGCTTACACAAAAGTAGGCAGGGTTGTTACCGTTCAAGGCAGAATAATTGTTGGTTCAGTAAGTAGTCCATCGGGTGATATTCGTCTTAGCCTTCCTTTTGTTAATCATGGTTCATTAACTGAGCAATCTGATTATGCAGCATTAACAGCACATATGTATGGTGTAGATATTCCATCTGGAACTATAGATACTTTTTGGGAGGTTTCTCCTGGATCTCAAAATGCCTTACTACTTGCAGAAAAAGACAATGCAGTTTGGCAAAATATTGATGCAGGAGGCGTTAGTGCCAATGACATTCTTTATATCGCAGGAAGCTACATCACATCATCCTAACACCCCAGTTGGAAACTGGGTAGTCAGTCCAACCAGCCATAAAGGAAATAAACAATGGCATTAACAGAAGAAACAATACAAGACAAAATCGAAGTAGTCGGTGAGTTTAAGCACATTCAAGTTCGAACAGCTACCGTTATTAAGCGTGATGGTGCTGAGATTAGCAGAGCATTCTCTCGCCATGTTGTATCGCCTGACATAAGCGCAGACGATTTGAAAAAAGAAAGCGCAGATGTTCAAGGTATTGCTGCACAAGTTCATACTAGTGATGTCAAAGCAGCTTACACTAAGCACTTAGAAGATAGCACACCAGAGTAGGAGTAACCGATGACCAGAGCAAGAGAACTAGCTGAACTAGGTGCGGTTTACGATAGCGGTGCCTTGTCGAACAGGAATATGATTATCAATGGTGAATTTGCAGTTAGTCAAAGAGGTACAAGCTTTACAATGGCTTCCGCAAATATGTATTCTATAGACAGATGGCTTCTTAGCCGTGGAAGTAGTTTTGATTGGCAATCTACAGTAACACAAAGCAGTGATACTCCAAGTGGTTTTTCAAATAGTCTTAAAGTGGCTGTTGATACAGCCAGCACCCCCAGTGGAAGTCAGAATGCTGTTCTTCAACAAAGAATAGAAGCTAATAGCTTACAAAGACTAGATTATGGAACAAGTAGTGCTAAAACTTGCACGTTAAGTTTTTATGTAAAGAGTAACAAAACAGGTACTTATTGTATTCAGATCTATGCAGAGGACGGGGACAAAGCAAACTTAATAGAGTATTCCATATCATCTTCAAGCACTTGGGAGCGGAAAACAATTACTTTTACAGGCAGCACGGCGGATGCAATAACTAATAACACCGGAACCGGATTTCAAATTCGTTTTCATTTAGGGTCTGGGCCAGATGACCATGCAAGTGCCTCAAGCACTTTTCAATCAAGTCTTGCAGGTTTTAGAGTAACTTCAAATCAAGTAAATTTATTCGATAGCACATCTAATGAATGGTATATCACTGGAGTCCAGCTAGAACTTGGCACAGAAGCCACGCCCTTTGAGCATCGGTCATTTGGTGATGAGCTTGCAAGGTGTCAGAGATATTATCAAGAGCTTCCTTTTTATGGAGCGATAGCACAAGGACAAACTACCGCTAGAAACAGTGGCTCATTTGTTTCTTTTATTTGTGCTATGAGAACTACACCAACTTCCAACACAAAAGCCTATGATATAGACATTGGAGATTTAAATGTGGATTTTACTCCGATAATGTACACAGACAGGTTAGCGCAAGGCATTGGTTTTAGGCCGTATAGAAATGCTGCAACAACTGTTACAAGAGGTGACACAATGGATATACTTTCAGGAAGCGGAGATCCAAGACATTTTTTTGATGCGGAGCTTTAGAATATGAATATTACGTCAGCACAGTATTTTAGTGATGGAAACAATAATCTTGGAATTGTTCTTATTGTTGATAACAATGGGGTTGAAGAAAAATTATCTGTTCCAATCAATTCAGCAAATCGTCACTACGCAGCCATCCTTGAGTGGGCAAAAAAAGACGGCAACGAGATAACCGCAGCGGATTGATGGATCTACCCAAGGTAAATATCCTAACCGCTGGGACGTTTTGTGTGGCTATACTGAGTGCGGCTGGAGGTTCCATCTGGTATGCCTCAAATCAAGCGTCTATTATTGAAGCATTACAGTCAGAAGTGGAAATTTTAAATATACAGAATAACCAAGCTGATAAAACTAATTTAATTAGGGATGTAGAACATAATACGGAACAAATAGAAGAAATCATAGAATATATAATTGAAGTTGAAGAAGATGGCGGTGAAACTATTGATGAAATTTATACCACCTTTGATGACTTTGAGGAGCAGATCTATGAGGATCTCGATGGCGTACTGCTTCAGTTCAATCAGATCGTCAAGCTGCAAGCCAGGGTAAAGACCTTAGAAAACACATTAGAATTTTTAGCGAGACGTCCTACACTATCAGACGGTAGGTAAGCATGGTTGACCCTATTTCTCTTCTTACGTCTATCAAATTAGGCGTGTCGGCAGGAAAATCTTTGGCCTCTCTAAGCAAAGAGATTGGTAATTTTTTTGACGCAACCGACAACGCCAAAAAGAAACTACAAAAAAAAGGTGTTACTACTAAAGACGTAAAAAGTGAGGCATATTCAAGGTGGGCTGCTGACATCCAAGCCGCTGAAGCTGAACAGCAACTTAAAGATTGGGTGTGTGACGTAAGGCAATCGGGGTTGGGTCCGTCACATTGGAACACTTTATTAAAAATACGTAGAGAGGTTTTAGCAGAAAAACGCGAGGCAGAGCGCCTGGCAAGGCGTGAGGCACAAGAAAGGGCTGACCTAGCACTTACCCTTACATCTATCGTTTTGCTTATCTTGGCCTCGTTCATTGGCTCTACGGCATGGCTGCACCATAAAAGTTGGATAAATATTTGGGATTATTGGCCGTGGTAGTTTATGTTTTAATTTTTATTCAATTTGTGAATACAGATAATTTAAGGTTCTATCAAATAGCAACCTTTTCCGAAATGGGCCAATGCCAAGAAGAAAAAAAGAAAGCAAAAGTAATGAAAAACCATTCAAGCCAGGAGCTCTTGTGCTTGGAGATAATGACGCAACAATAGTGGAGCGCGGTAAAAAATTTGCAGCGTACGATAAGTTTGGCAAATTAATTATATTAGGTTATAATCGCCGCATAGTTGAGGAATACGCTAATGACCAAAGAATCTTTCGATCTCAATAACAACGGAAAGATAGACCCAGACGAGCGTGAATTGATGCTTGAATTTAAACGCCGTGAGTTAGAAGACCAAGACTCTAAGCGCGACAATCAGTTACGCATGACATGGGTAGTATTGTTAATCATGTGCATCACTACCATTGCAGTTATCGTACAGCCAGAGCGCATGGCATCTGCTGATGCTGTACTAATGATGATGTACGGATCTTTGTCAGCGGTTGTGGGTGCGTTCTTTGGGTTTAATGCATTGGGGGGTAAGAAGTGAGTTTAGTAAATACACTGGTAGGCCCAGTATCAAACATACTTGATAAGTTTGTTGAAGACAAAGATCAGAAAGCAAAGCTTGCACACGAAATCGCAACGATGTCAGACAAGCATGCACAAGAAATTGCGTTGGCGCAAATCAGCGTTAATGCGGCAGAAGCGGCTTCTGGAAGCCTTTTTAAAGGTGGGTGGCGTCCTTTCTGTGGTTGGTGTTGTAGCCTTGCATTTGGCTATCATTTTCTTGGTTTGCCTATTACCCTTTTTGTAATGGGTGCGATGGGTGCAGAAATACCTGATTTGCCAGAGTTCGATATGGGAACGCTTTTAACTGTTCTTGGCGGTATGCTCGGTATAGGATCACTTAGGACATACGAAAAACAGAAAGGGATAACTAAGTAATGGGAAATTTTAAGTTAAGTAAAACTAGCCTGGAAAGGTTAGAGGGTGTAGATGAAGAACTTGTTGCGATTGTTAAACGTGCAATTACGATAACACCTATTGATTTTGGTATTCCTTGGATGGGTGGATTACGCACTATAGAAGATCAAAGAAAACTCTTTGAGAAAAAAGTTTCTTTTACAATGAAGTCTAAACACATTGAAGGGCAAGCCTTTGATGTTGTAGCTTACGTGGGCCCACGCCCAAGCTGGGAGCTAGAACTGTATGATGATATTGCCGATACCATTATACAATCTGCTAAAGAGATTGGTGTAAAGCAACTGAAATGGGGTGGAGCTTGGCACGTTGATAACATCTTAGATTGGGATGGCACTGCGTTAGAGGCTTATGATGATATGGTCAAAGTACGTACTGAACAGGGGCGGCGAGTTTTCACAGATATGCCTCACTTCCAGAAAGGTTAAATCTTAGAAAGGAGATAGTTATGCCACATGGTAAAAAGCACGGCCTCTATGAGAATATCAGGTTAAAGAAAGCCAGAATTGCTAGGGGATCTAATGAAAAGATGAGAAGCCCAGGTGAAGCTGGTGCGCCTACTGCACAAAATTTTAAAGACGCTGCAAAGACTGCAAAGAAAAAACCTAAGTCTATGATGAACAGGTAAGGTATGTCTAAAGGTCCAGACGTAAAATCTATGCTTAATCGTTACGGTTTAAGAGCCGTTAACAAACCGCAAAGATTAAACGATAGCACAAATAAAAGTCATCATGTGCTTGCACGTTATAAAGAAGGTGGTGCAACTAAATACAAGCATATTAAGTTTGGACAAGAAGGTGTTAAAACAAATCAAACACCAGAGCAGCGTGAAGCGTTTAAATCTAGACAGGGAAAAAATATAGCTCGTGGCCCTAAGTCTGGAGCTTACTGGGCAAATCGTACAAAATGGTCACCATCAAAAACAAAAAGGACGTAGCGTATGAAATCAGAAAAACTAGAGCGCAGCCTGATGAACCAGGCAAAGAAGAAAGGTCTTACAGGTAAACAAAAAGACAACTATGTATATGGCACACTAACAAAAGTTGCTGGGCCAACTGGAAGTAAACAAGCAGCAAGGACAGGAAATGTACGGAAAAAAACCTAAAAAGAAAAAATCTATGATGAATGGTGGGTACGGTAAGTAATGCCTGAGCAAATGAGCCTGTTGATGAAACGGTTTGATAAAGCTAACGATCAGTTTGACGAAAAGTTTCCTAGGTTTGGGGAGCGCGTTACAGACGGACAAATGCAAGACCAGTATGGTTTGTCTAAGACAGCAGCCAAGTTAGTTAGAACCGCTATCAACACACGCAATGAGATACGTGACGAGCGCTCAAAAAAAGATCCGGAATATAAAAGACTAAACTCTTTGATAAACCGGTACTCTGATATTCTTGGTAAGATACAAAATCCCTAGTTACCAAGGTCTAGGTTTTGGTTTTACAATTTTAGATGGTATGTGTGACACTTCACAGTAACCAGCTTCTCCATTTATCCGGTCATAGATTGTGTCAGTGTCTAGCAATACGCTCCAGCAATCATCCTCACTAGCAAACAATATCTTTGCTTCTAACGGCTGACCGCCTATGACGTACACGATAGTAAGCATGGTAAAGAACTCCATGCCACCACCTATATGAATGGCATTGCAACCCAGTACAGGATTACAATAGTCCAGATAACAAACACAAACATATCGAAAAGATCTCTAGCTGTAATGTGTTTCAGTGCCTCAATTATTTCTTTCATTTCTTAGTTCTCCATTTGTTGTTCTTGAGCCCTAAGTTTATTAGCTTCGTTTAAAGCGCATACCCTAAGATAAGTTGCTAATGGCATTCCTAAATTGCTAGCCGCTTTTGTCAGGATTGCGTGTTGCGACTCCGACATAACTACTCTACTTTCTTTTTTCATTTTCTATCCTTTGTAAAATGAGGGGGTTGCCCCCCCCCTAAATTTATTTTTTTAAAGCATTTAAAGTTGCTTTTGCACTCATGCAAATACCAAAAAGCCAGTTATCAAAAGCGCCCATATTCCACATAGTATAATAATAATCTGCATCAGACTTTAACTCTGCTATGTCAGGATCATCTGCTTTTATCCAATAATGGGTTTTAGTTTCTTTAACGATCTCTGGACTTTCAAGATCTCTTTCCTTGTGATCGTCATAAAACCTTTGTGGTATTTTTATTAATTTTTGCATAGTTCTTATCCTTTCGCTTGTAAACTATAATACATATATAATCCTATATTAGTACTATTCAAGAGCAAAGGTAAAATAATTTTAAAATAATGTTGATATACTTTTTATTTTATTATTAGTTGTCGTGGGGCAGGGCGGCATTCTATCCCAGTCTAGCCGATCTATACCTGTAGACCCTGCCTCACCAATTAGTTACTGCACGTATTGTACGTGCGCTCCCAGGGTGCAGTAGATAACGAAACATCTGTCTTGTAGTTTTTATACTTAACAGGTTTTTTGTTTACTCTTGTTAATCCCTCGCTTTTTGTTCTCTGAAAACCAACACCGAAGTCATACGCCATTTTGCGTAAGCTACTTTTTTCTATGCCAAGCACGTTGCTAGCTTCTGGTATTGTCATATGAGAATGAACCAATAGCAACTGCTTTAGTTCGTTGTTATGCCTACGCCGCATTTCTGCGTAGGCTTTAAGTTTAGGCCGGTTATACTTTCTACTGTTTGTATTATCGTTTGTCATAGCCAGGTGGAACCGGTGGAAAAGGTGGAGTTGATTGCGGCGCATAAGACTGTTGCGTCATAGGCGGTGGAGCATACTGCTGCTGCGGTGCAGCTGCGTACTGCTGCGTTTCCTGTTTAGGTTTGTTAGGAAACAGCGGAGCCCTACCTATCTTAGGGAAGTTCTTGTAGTCATCGCCTACCTTAACTTCGTAAATACAATAGATAGATATATCATTATCTAATATTAATTGTTTTATCTGCTCTATAACCGCAAGCTTTTGAGGGTTATCATTGTCCTCTTTGCGTGTGCTTAACCAGCCAGTAATTCTCATGTTGACCGGTCTACCCTGATCCATAAATCCATCTAGAGTAAAATTGTTGTTACCAAATGTGGGTGAATTGCTCATTGTACTTGCTTCTCCTTGTTTTCATAGTACTCGGTTAATTCTTTAAATAAGTCAGGAAACTGATGCTTCAGTGTATCCATCGCTTCGTCAGGTAAGTTATCATTAACCTTATATAACTCACGCATACTTGTGGCTGTGTCGATCATTGCTTTACAGCCATTAACATACTTTCGCCATTGCTTGTGTATATCAACTACGTTTTGTTGTTGTACTGGCTGCTGTTGTTCTCGTTGGGTTATTACCTGGTCATTGTGCTGCGCTACATCTATTTCAAAGCTTGATGCGTAGCTGCCACCATGTAAACCAAGACTTGCCAATGCTCTTCCGATAGCAGAAGTTTCTCCATTTTCTAATGCAGACGTTCTATTAACATGTGATGAGCCTCTAATCTCTTCAGCTAATCCAGAACCTATGACGGCGCCGGTCTTATCTATTACTTTTGCTTGGACAACCACACGCTGCCCATCATCTACAATTATATTTGTATCTATGCCTAGTTCAGTGCCAAATGCTTTACGAAAAGCCTCAACACGTACAAATACTTCTGTGTATTTTCTGCCGCCTTGTTGTTTTACACCGTGCGATCTATTGAGGTCATTGACCTCAGACATTGCATTAATTAATTCTTTCATTTCTTACTCCCAAATAGTTGTTTAGCTTTTATCAATATATCTGGGTTGAGATCTCGCCATACAAAACTCTCGGCAAACTGTGGGTCTGTTAACGATAGTAGCTCTGGCAAATCATCTGCAACCTGCATTAGTTTTTCTCTACGTTTACAGGCTTGCACAATGTTATCTAAAGCAAACTGAAGCTCATCAATCGTAGGCTCCAGTATTACATAGCCAAGTCGATTTGCATACACAATTTTAGGAACAATCTTTGACAAGTGCCAGTAGCCGGCAAGCTGCATAAGATGCGGTGCTTTTATTTTCTTTGGCAAAGAGTTTGCTCTAGGACTATCTGTATCAGCAGCCTGATCCCATTGTGTCTTTAGTTCTACACGGCCCTCACCATAATCCGGTTTACCAAAGTAAGGTAACTGACAGTGCGGTATGTGACCAAATAGATCTATCTCACCTATTATCCTGTTAGCGCCCTGCATGGCTTCTCTCACGCCTTGTGCTGCGTTGTCACACACTAAAGAGAACTCTGACTGCACAAGGTCACCCTTCTTGCTACGCTTACCCTCAGCGTCATAATATATGCGCTCGCGGTGTGCGATGATAAGATCATCTTTATCAGCATCACGCCAGTGACCGCCCTGAAACCCTTGCAGTAAGTTTATTGCATCACCCATAGCTTCATTAGGTGAAGCATCATCTACTAGTAACCGGTCAGCATACACTTGTGCAGCGCGTCCTGATACCATGTTTGGATTATCTTTATATTGCGACAATCCCAGGCAATCTTTGTAATGCCCAGAATCACGCAGTATTTTTCTAGCTTCTTGTTCATCACCCTGGATCTTACCAGTAAGTATCTGCCATGCTTTATTGTGTTGCACACGCAGGTAAGCCTTATCAAAAAACGTCCATGCATCTGGCGTTGATGGATTACTGTGATGCTTATAATTGAACCTGTCGGCCCATCCTGTTTTCTTCAATCCCATATCTATACCCTTGACATATTGTGTCACGAACATATGCTAACGATAATTTTTTGCAAGGAGAAATTTTATGAAACTTGAACAATGGCGCAAAGAAAAGGGTTATAGTTACCCTCAGTTGGCGCAGAGATTAGATGCTAAACATGGCACTGTCGTGCGGCGTTGGTGTTTAGATAAAGATCATAAAGATTACAAGATACCATCAACTAAGTATATGTTAATTATACAAGAAACTACGATGGGCGCCGTAACACCTAACGATTTCTATAGGTGATCTATGGGCGGCAAGGCGAGTAGAGATAAGGGTGCAGCGTTTGAGCGCGAGATCGTAAACTGGCATCGAGAAAAAAATGTAGAGGCTGAACGCATACCTTTGTCAGGAAGTGTCAAGGGTTCGTTTGCAGGTGACTTAATAATAGGACCAGAGAAAGCGTTGCTTGCAGAATGTAAGAGAAGGGCTAGGGCGTGGCAAGATTTGTATGATGCCCTAGACCAAGATGGCAGCGATATGCTGTTTATCAGAAAAGACAGGGAGCGCACGTTGGTTGTGCTACCGTTAGAAACTTATGAAGCATTCTTAGAATGGATAGGCTGGAAGGAGAACTAATATGCCATATACACAAGAAGGTGTTGGATACCAGAAAACAGATACTAGTCGTGCAGCAGCACGTAGCAATTACCCAGGCAAGCTTAGTGCGCGTGACCGTGTGTTGCAGTTGTTGCAGAAAATGCAGTTGTCTTTAACGTCACATGAGATTGCTGACGTACTGCAAATACCAGAGGTTACAGTGCGTCCAAGGTTGTCAGAGTTGCGTAATGAAGACAAGATCGTTGACAGTGGTGAGCGTGGACAAACGCCCTGGGGCAAGAAGTGTATCAAGTGGAGATCAGCATGAGTAGAATAAGTTTTAATCGTGAGCAAGCGCGTGATCTTTATTACGCATTACAATGGGGTATGTCTGAAGTTGGCAATAGAATAGCACAAGAAGATTTTTATGAATTTGAATACCCAGATCAGCCAACAGAAGATAAAAAAGAAATGGAACGTCTTAAAAAAATAAACAAAAGATTAAAGTCGTTTTTGGAAAAACCAGATTCGCAATTCAAAACAAAATCTAATATATTCTTGGAGTGGGATTAATGAGATACGGTGGTTTAGAAGTCAAAGGCAATGAAGCAAACTTTGTGTTTTACAGTGCTGACGGACAAAGGTTTTATGAACCTGCAAAGAAATGCCCTGACTGCGATGCAAGCGGTCAGGTGCTAGGCGAGAAAGCTACCGTAGACTTTGTAAGCGGTGGCTCACTTGTTGAAGTTGTAGCAACATGCCTGGAGTGTGAAGGGCTCGGTTTTGTTGTTGATGACAGTGATGAGTAAGCATAGCCTAAAGTCAAAGCGTAGGCATCCAGCTGCGCCGCGAGAACGCATAGAAGTCGGGCATATTACTTTTGAGTTGTGCCCGACAAATGCTACGTTTGCATTAATAGCCGGCAACGCAGTGCAGTCAAAAGATAGGCGCCCATTGTTCTCTGGTATGATAGAGCCCGAAATGGAAAAGGAACTACGCAAAGTAGCGTTTAGAATGAAGCATATTCTAAGCAATAAAATAAGGGATTGACAAATGCCACTGAAGAAGTACGCTAACGCGAGCCCACCAGGGCGAGATAATAACTTACAAGTTACTACTACCAGTAACTACAGTAGTTACTGTAAAGAAACTAACAATAACTATTTAACTAACAATAACTACAAGATCTTACAGGAGACACTGAGTCGGATGTCACCGGCTTACAAGATGGGTAAGAAACGTAGACAAGAAGATCCTTTGTCTTGGAGAATACAGAAAGTCAGTAGCAAGATAAGACCTATGATGTCTGTAGATAAATTTTTAGAAGTTTCTAAAAGTATCGCAGTGGCAAGCCCAATGGAGCAAGTAGAGATTATACACAAGCTAGAGATCTGGCTAGACAAGGTGCATGGTATCAAGTTATAACAAACTAGAAGTATGAGTTTCATCGCTTGTAAACTGCTCGCATACTTCTCCTGATGGGCCTTAGTTCTCAGTCTGTCCGGTTAACTGGCCCTTGCCTGGTCAGGCTGGCATAGAAGTCGTCTGCACGGCGAGGGCGTTTTTTTAAAGGAAGACACATGGGCAAAAGCAGAACAGTTAATTTACAAATAATGGAAAAGATTGTTGATCGATTAGCTCAAGGCGAAACACTTGTAGATATTACAAGCGATAACAACATGCCTACTTACAGAGCAGTTACAAGAGCAGTCGCAGGTGATGACAACATATTCGAGTTGTACAGGCGTGGACGCATACTACAGGCAGAGTTCTACAGCGATAGAATAAACAAGCTAGCAATGGAGCCACTACCAGTAGATGGTGATGTCAGGCATCTCAATGCAGAGGTCAATAGACGTAGACTAGAGATAGATACGCTGAAGTGGACTACAGCTAGGAACCAGCCGTTTGGCATACGTGACAAGAAAGAAGACCAGCCACAAGCGCA
>Ga0209348_1000205_pt1 | contig 33167 bp, 35 predicted proteins | sample ETNvirenome_2_30_FD_184065 | JGI IMG/M metagenome (GOLD analysis project Ga0209348, IMG submission 184065) | Marine viral communities from the Pacific Ocean - ETNP_2_30 (SPAdes) (version 2) | ecosystem: Environmental > Aquatic > Marine > Oceanic | place: Pacific Ocean | collected 2013-06-22
TCTGCGCTAGACGAAGCTGAAGTTTGATCTCCTGATCAGATACATCCATCGGGGGCCCCTAATTGCACAAAATATGTGCAGAAATATGCCTAATTATTCATCAGTGAACAAGCTTTAATCATCTGCCTAATATTTAGGCAATGTTTCACGTGAAACATTCATACCATTTTTCACATGAATATTTGAGAGAAACATGGCCCATGCTGCCGCAGGCTAGCACGTGGGCGGCGGCGCGAGATTTTTGGATTTTTGGCGGTTTTCCGCGGTTTTTGACCCGATATCCGAAGGGACCCGAACAACCGGCCGCGGTCCGCAAAACACGGGCGTCCAGATCCAGAGTCCAGATCCAGAGTCCAGATCCAGAGTCCAGATCCAGAGTCCAGATCCAGAGTCCAGATCCAGAGTCCAGATCCAGAGTCCAGATCCAGCTAGCCGGTGATCGAAAGGCCGGGCTTTTTTCCGGATATCGTGGCCGGTAAACTTTCCAGATTTTTACCGGCAACCGGACCACGGACTACGGGCCGGTAAGTTTGGGGCGGGGATCGCGGGGCGGGGTCCGGCAAGTTTAACTGATATTTACGGCGGTTTAAACGGCCAGCAACGGGCATAAAAAAAGCCCCGCCGGTAATGTACCAGCGGGGCCGTTGTCGGCTTGTGCGGGGCTTATTCGATATCCAGCGTTAATGTGGAACCGGCCAACACTTCTTTGATTATGCTTTTCACGTCGTCGCGTCCGATATCGTCGTCGTCGTCCGGCAACCTATCACTAATCATGTCGTCAATTTCTGATTGGTAATCGTGAATGCTGAATTCATCCATCACGTCATCTTTGACATTGTCGACATAGCTTTCAATTAGGGCTTCCACCTTGTCCCCGATCACGCCCATTATTGCGTCGCCGACGTGATCTAACTGAGCACGTTGAAATTGACTAGCCTTGCGAACGGCCTCAAGCTCTTTTTCAAGCTCAACAATGCGAGCATCGCGTGGGTCCAAAGTTTCGGCTGGAATAAAGTTTTGATTTTCCATTGTGAAAATCTCCCGTAGTTAAAGCCCCCCGATGGGGCCGTCCCCGATAATATGGGGGAAATCCCATATATTGTAAAGCCCATAAAAAAGCCCCGCCGGATTGGCGGGGCCAGTGTGAAATATTGCGGGGCCGGTTATGCGGCGACAGCGGCGACGCGGTTCCAGTCGGCAGGCTTCATTGCTAGCAACTGGCCGCCCCGTTGTTGCCACATATCCACGTCGTCGGTGTCGGCTTTATGTGATACCGCGGTGACGGCGTTTATCAGGGTTGCACGGGAAAGGGGCTTGCCGTTTTCATAACCGGCTTGGCCGATAGTGTCCAACAACCCGTCGAGTACATTTGATTTTTCTTTTTTGGTTAATTGCATAACCTTGCCTAGGCTCTCGACGACGGCGGTTTTTTCGACGGCCACCCCGTCGATAACGTCGGCGGCGGCTTGTTTCATTTGCTCAATAACTTGATCGAATGCGTCGCGGCTGGAATAGGCCCCGACTAGGTCCCGAATTTTAAGTTCTAAAGCTTTATTGTCGGCGTCTTTAGCCTGATCCGACAGCAAGCCCCAATCGTCCGTATCACGCGCCGACGTAATATGGCTGGACCGCGTTTTGTTTTGGGTCTGCATTCCATTAAGACAGGCCAGTGTCCACGCGATCTGATAAACAGAAACCGATCCCGCGCCTACTTCGGAATTTTGCAAGCCGATCCCGTTTGCCATCAAGTCGTTTAACGCCGCGCCCGTGCCGGTTTGAACAAGGGATTTTAACCGCAGATATAAACGCTTTTCAGTCACGTCGGCATTAACGACTTGAAACGCGGCGGGGTTATCCATCAATTGTGGCAATGCGGCTTCTAACAAATTTACGTTGTCGAAAGTTTTGAACTTATCGGAAACGAAAGCCCGGACAGTCCCGTTTGGATTTATCGCGTCATTCCATTCCGCACGGGGTGGCATGTTCAAGCCCACGCCGCCGAAAGTTGCCGGTTGTTCCGTTACATTGTGATGTGTCCGGATCATACGCACGGCGGGTTCATTTTGCCAAATAGCGTTCACAAGCCCGTCGAATTCGGCGGGATATCGGGATTGCAACCGGCGGGCCGTGCGGGTGTCGATATCCGCATGACTGGCAATTTGCCCGAACGCCACGTCGTTAATGTCAAAAAATTGCGTCGGTTCCCCGCCGCGTTGCTCGACAATAATTTGCGGCTTGCCGTCGTCGGTTGTCGATTTTTGCAAGTCATTAGTCGGGGCCAAGTAATCAGCGGCGCGGCTGGCCTGATCCTGTACTTTTTGAAGTAAAGCCGAAAGCGAATTTTTGTTATTCTCAATGTTATGAGTCATGATTTTATTTTTCCCGTTTAAAGTTAAAAACCGGCGAGCATGATTGCGTCGCCGGTGATTGTGTTATCATAATATGGGATGTTATGCAATTAGAAATTTTTAAAACTTCTATTCCGCACCTATGTCACCGGCAACGTGATGCCGGATAATAGCCCGCGGCGATAGCGTTTTGATAAAAGCCCGCAACCGGTCCCCGTCGGATTGTTGTTGGTCCTGTCCGGCGGTTGCCCGCCAATGTATAGCAACATTGCCACCCGCCGCATAACAGCCACCGCGCTCGCCGTTCTCGATTTTCTTTTTGCTGACCCCGTGACCGGTAAAGCCGACGATATAATCACGATCTGAGCGGGCGCATAACGGCTTGCCATTGCCACAATTTACGCAACCGAAGTGATCCAAATATTCCGCCGGACAACGAACAACCCGCACCCCGTTAACGTGCCGATATTTATTTAAACCGGCTGTTCCAAGTTCATACTCATATTTTGGCGCACCGGTCCAAAAAGATTTTTTGACAACAGTAACAACCGGCGCAATTTTATCTTTCATAATTTGCACGGCTTCGGCGAGTGTATCAGCGGAATAATTTATAGTCGTTTTATTCGGGGCCAATTTGTGCGCCCAATACAACGGGTGAAAATGGGAGTAGGTGAAGCTTTCCCCGCGGCGCGGCTTGGCATCAAGCACGGCGTCCAAATATTCAAAATCTATTTGACTGGCTCCGCAACCGCGCCCGCTATCGTTCAGTTTACAGTCGGCGGGACAAGTACCGAAATTATTATCTTTTCCGGCGCGGTATGTCACGGCCAAGCCCGCCGTCTTATTGGCGGTTGAATTTTTAACAGTTTTAAGCATTGCAATGACTCCCGTGTTGAATGCGATTTATCCCATATATAGAACAAAAAAAGCCCCGTCAATAGAACGGGGCCATTTTCTAAAATTTTATCGCCGCCTACGCTTTACATAACGGGTTCTCTTTTGGGTGTGTTTTTCCCAATCCGGACCATATAACAAACGGCCAATCCAACTGAATATAAACATCAAGCCGCGGCTCCCTCTTTTTCTTTATCCTCACGTCGGCGCAATTTCCAAATTAAATGTTCAACATTGGACAAACTGCCCAATATATGATCCGGCAAATTGTTCTGGTATGCCAAGTCATATAACGCCACCAACTCAATGTGGATTTTTTGTTTAACGTCGATCATACCGTCACCCCTTTTAATTTTCTTATCATTGAAACAACGTGATCATAATCTTCTATAACCGCCAAACCGTTAACCCCCGCGCCAGAATACTCTGTTTCTGTATCATAGTTTTTGCGGGTTTCGGACGTAACCTTAAAAAAACGGTCACACAAATATAACCGGTCACCGTTTAATAAGGTTAACTCTAGCTCTATTACTCTATCCATGTTTTTCATTATTTCTACCATCGTTCAAAACTCCCGTGTAAATTAACGATACCCTCATATATAGGATTATCTGGGACATATCAAGTCAAAAAGCAAATCCCAATCAAACGGGTGTTCCTGATAATGTATTGCCTCAACAGATTGCAACCCGTCCATTTTAAGATCAACCGCCGCGCTAGCCGGATACAAAAACATTTCTGGCGGGACTTCCGGCTTGGATTGTTTCTTAATCAATATCCAACTGGAGGAGTGCTGATGCCTCGACAACCACGCAACTTGTGACGGCTGTAAGGTGACGGCGTTGCCGGTCAAAAACTTTAATTCTACAAAGTGAAACGTCCCGTGCTCATCACAAAGCAAAACGTCTGGTATTCCTGCACCGACAGAGTTTTCAATCCTCGTCAATAATATCTTCCGGTTCAGGCGTTGCGTCGCCTCCCGCATCTGCTTGTAAAAGCCGCTCTCTCGCTTTACCGCGATTTTGGGTGTTGTCTTTTTCTTCTGGCGTGATGTTGATCGTGACGGGGGCATAGCTTTGTTTGATATCCTCTAAAGCTTTCAAAACTTCATCCTTGCTCATACTATCAATCGACCCGTGACGGATTTCTGATTTGCTGACATAGATGTCGCCTTGGGCTTGCCCCCTTCTATATTCGGCTTGCACGGCGGCAGAGTAAGCACCGTTGGTCAGAGCCTCATCCCGTATTGTTTGAAGGTCCCGTAGATGCCGTTGGTAGGTCACGCCATACTTTGCGTCCAACTCATCCCGATAAGCACGGATAGCCGCTACAACATGCGGGGATGTATTGGGATTGGTTAGCTCATAAGCCCGCGTATGTGCGGAGGTGGCAGAGTAACCGGCATTTATTGCGGCCTCTCTCAAAGTTATCTGACCGTCCTTACTGACGATCTCTTTTACAAAAAGCTCTTGCTTGCGTGTCAACGGGCTAGCGGCAGTAGATTTCTTTCGGCCCCGCGTCTCAACAACTTTCCCCATAAACTTCTCCAGTTAATTAGGTCACGTTCTTATTTACGGTTTCTTTTATATAGAGCCAAAATATATTTTTCAAAAAAAATATTGCAGGACCCCCATTAGGCGTTTTTGCGTTTTAGTGTAACTTTTCCTGTTTTAAATAAGTTACAAAATAAGTTACAAAAATATATATGTTTCTTAGTAACTTATAACACTTGTAACGCTGTAACGGATGTAACGGCTATATTTTTCAAAAAAATATTTTTTTTAATTTCTGGCCTATATACAGTAACGCGTTACAAAAAGAGCGCGACCCGTGGACCGCGCTCCGTGTTCTTTGATCCGTGAGGCGTGTTATCTACTTGATAACTCGTAGATTTCTGCCACACGGGGGCTCCAAATTCGTAGCCAGCATTTCGTGCAAAGGAGGATAGCCCCCTCCTTTGCGGTAGCTTTATTATCACACCTTCGGCATTTTGAAAGACCTAATATCATTCAACCTCCTTCAAAAACCAGCACCTATCGGTGTTAGTTGTCCAGTTGTCATCATCTGTTTTGTCGCACTCATAGACAACGGCAACTAAATCCTGTGGATACTCTGGTGCTTCATCTGGATATTTTTCGGTTATGCTCGTGTCTAAATAAATACATATGTCGAACATTCTATCGCCAATGGATACACCCACCCATTCTTGGTCTTCATCAAGATGCTCGTACCATGCGTTGTTCTGACACTTGTAATCTTCAAATCGTAAGTGAGCTTCAAAGTGTGCGGTGAGAAAGCCTTTTTCGTAATCAGATAATTCTATCATTGCTGAACCCTCAACCGTGCTTTGAGCAGATAGGACTGTGCCTCCTGCATTGAGCTTAACGCTTCACCTAACATTTCGATCTCTGCGATAGAGCGGACGTACTCAGCTTGAAGCTCTTCGCCTTTAAATTCAAGGTCCATAGCCGCGGACATTGCGTCGTTGAGCTTGACCTGAACCGCCTGATACCTATCAACCCTCTTCATTTTCAGCCTCCTCAACATGAATGATGACGTCTTTAATATGATCGTCCCATATTATCTCTTCAGCTACTTCTCTTGCCTTGTCCTTGTTGGGAGCTTCGACATCAATCCGGTGATACACCGTGACGTAAACCTTAAACTTTTTTGGCATCGTCCCAATCCCTTTCAAAGATACGCTCGTATTTAGAGGTTAATTCTTTGTCAGCAAAAGCTAACCGCAAAGAGGCCAGATATGCCATGTCCCCTGAACTACCTTCATCCATGTTTGGCAAAGAGCCGGTCCCGCCATAGTCCAACATGAAATCCAAAACGATTTTCAAATCATCCTTCATTATCATTCTCCCGTGTTATATAAGATTTATCCCATACATAAACTAAATAAAAAAATGAGTCAACCCCCGCCCCATGAGTGGAGCGAGGGCCGTAGTCAGTCGTCCTTCTCTGACAGGACGTAGGCGGCGGAGCTCATACAAGAGCCCATGAAGCCTAGCACGGTAGCCGTGTCAGGAGCCCCAAGGGCCATGCGGAAGATAAGAGCTTGCATGGCTCCCCCCATAACGGCCCCACTGTTACAACCGGCCTTTTCAAACCGGTCTAACAGCCGCTCCATTTCCTCGACACCGGATTGAAAGTCTTCTGCCTCATTACTTAACTCAGGCATCTTCACTCTCGTATGACGGCATCTTGTAGCCATGAGTGTTAACCATGTTGAACGCTTCAGCAAGCTCCTCCTTTGCTTGCAACATACGGCGCGGTAAGGTTCCGTCGAGTATTTCATAACCCTCGCTATAATCCATGTGGAAATCATGCAAGACCCTAGCGGCGTGAAGCACGGACGACAGTTGTCCCTCAGTCAATAGCGTCTTCATAAACTTCACCCGTTTAACTCTCGCCTCTTCTTTCTCATCGCGAGCTATCTCCCAAGGCTCACGAGTGTCTTTTGTAGCCATTTTCATTGTCACAGAAGCCTGCTTGATTTTGGCTTTCTTCTTATCAGCCCACATTTTCTTGATAGCTTTGGACTGCCGCTTACGAGCTTCGTCGCTCCATTTCTTTCTAGCCATTCCTACCTCCCGATAGTTATTTGTTTAAGATAACTCCCATATATACCAGACAACATAAGATGTCAAACATAAAAAAACCCCCAAGGCGGGGGCAAACCAACCTTGGGGGTCCAACTACGGGATGTTTCTTATATACGCCTTTAAACCCGCAGATACAAGCCCTTTTATCGCATATTATAACGATAATTATCCAATTCGACCATCGTAAATAGCCTGTTCTAACTCTTCGTCGGACATATTATCCATGTCAAAATCCGTGAGCCGCGGTTTGAGCGTCCTTTTCCTGAACACCGTCTTCTTTGTTTTCGGGGCGGGAGTCGGTTTTACTGCTTTAGGCTCTTCAAGAACCTCAATAGTAAACACTCTGTACTTGCATTGTTTACACTCACGCCGCCGACGAATGTTTCCATGATGCGGACGACTACCAAGCACCGCAGTTTCTGCACCGCATTTAACACATTTCACCTTGTTCTCCCGTGCAACACTCGCTGATATAAAGTTTACAAGAAGAGCACTGGACATGACCGTGAACCTCAACGGGTGGCAGACTGCATCTGCACCGTGGGCATTGGTTGTTGTCCAATAGTTGTTGCATCTTACCGGCGTATCCAAAAGGTTTATACTGAAGTTCTCTATTCTTCGGCCATGCCATCATCTATTTCTCCTGTACCGTTACATTTTTCGCAATCGTCCATGTATCCTTCAAGGTAGCCGCCTCTTATCCAATCGACAACAGCGCGTTCATATTCTAACTCGCCCTCTCCAACACATTCTGGACACATCATCGCATAAACTCCCATCCAATAGGTAAATTTTTTTTGGGCGACGCCCTACACATTTTAAATTACACCTTTTGTGCGCGTTTATAAGTATCAAAAATTATTCGTAACTGACCACTAATCGTGCGGCCCTCTGCCTTGGCAATCTTCTTGATTTCGGAGTACACCTCAATCGGAACCAGAACAGATTTCCATTTAGTCGTGTCCATCATAACCCCACATATTGCGTTTATGTAAGCGAATATATGAGATATGTTGTAGAAACACAAGTAAAAAAAGACCCCGCCGGAGCGGGGTCAGTTCGGGAGGAATACCATGAAAAAACTATGTTGCCTCGCCCCAACTGGGGCCGATTTCAACGTCGCACTTGCTTGGCACTTCTAAAGGTACAGCATTTTCCATAATTTCTGCAACCTCTTTTGCTTCTTCACGAGATTTCACAGAAATGGCTACCTCATCGTGTATTTGAATAAGAGGTATGCGCCCTGTTTCATAAATATTCACCATCGCTTGCTTGGTCATGTCCGCGGCTGACGCTTGGATCAACCGGTTCAACGCTTTGTAGGTGTATGCCCGCTTCAATCGGGTAGTAGGACCGTACTCATCGACGGCGTCTTTGTAGGGCAGTGCCTTGCTCATACCAAATGTATCAGGCTCCCACAGATCAAATCGGCATCTGCGGCCCAGTATAGAGCTCACCGCGCCTTTGCTCTTCTTACTGTTAAGGTGTTTCATTACACCGTTTTGTAGACCTTTAACAAAAGGCACCCGCTCATGGTATTGCTTGATAAGGTTACGCGCCTCATCCACTTCTATATCTAACTGATCTGCCAGCTTGTTGACGCCCATGCCATACATCATACCAAGGTTGATCGTCTTGGCCTGTTTACGTTTGATGCCAGCCATTTCTGCTACCATCGTATGAAAGTCCATGTCTGGATCGTTGCGGTAGCCGTCAACAAAGTCTTGTGCGCCCTCTAGCGGCACCCGACCCCTAGAATTTCCTAAAACTTGTGCATAGTGAACCAAGATCCGTGGCTCCTGTTGCGAGAAATCTATGGACGCCCACTGTTCTCCCTCTTCTGGTAGGAACAGACTGCGTATCATGGGGCCTAGCTCTGGATCGCGGGCCGGTATCTGTTGCAGGTTGGGGTTGGACATTGATATGCGGCCCGACACGGTCCCGCCGTCGTCAGATCGAATCTGGTTTATGTGACTGTGTATGCGCCCATCCGACCGGCAGTGCTTCATAATGGTGTTGATGAACGTACCGCTGGTCTTGTTCAGGTTGCGAGCCTCGACTATGAGCTTTGGAAAATCGTGCGTGTGGTCAGATAGAAACTGCTTTCTGAAAGACGGTGCGCCCTTCTCTGTCTTTGGGTAGGCTATGCTTAGATGGTCAAACGCTTTAGCCAGAGACTGCGCCGCCCATATCTCAACGTCCATGCCTGACATATCTTTTATCTGCTTGAGGACGGCCTTCTCTCTTTTCAGCAGGCTGTTTCTGGTGCGCTCCACCTTGTCCTGATCTACGCGGACGCCTTTCCATGTCATGTCTATCAGGCACGGCAACAAGGCCAGTTCCAGATTAGCTATGGGCCACAAGTCTTCCTTGCCTATCTCTACCGACAGGTAGTTCCACAGGTTTAGGGTAAGCTCCGCGTCGCCTTGTGCGTAGGGCCCGACATACATAGCAGGCATCTTCCACATTTCCGATTTGGCATCCAGACCAAAGCTGACTGCCGCGGCTCTTAGCTCCTTCTCCGACTTGACCTTCTTGAGGTAGTCGTAAGCTATGTTGTTAAGGCTGTAGCTGAATCTGTTCTCATCAAGCAGAGACACTATCAGCATGGTGTCGATTATGCGGCCCTTGATGGTAAAGCCCATGCGCCTGATCCACCCCGCATCATATTGTGCGTTGTGCATGATCTTATCGGCAGGACACTCAAAGACTTTCTTTAGCCATTTATTGACAATACGCTCATCCAGATTGCCACCGTTCTCGTGGCGTATGGGGATGTAACCCCTCCAGCCGTCCACTGCTATGGCATAGCCCACAACCTCGCCGTCACCCGTGGGCCATCCCGGTCCATTGGACTTGAGGTTAGGGTCTTTTGTCTCAACGTCGATGGCTATCTGCTTGGCGTCAAATATGTTGGGTAGCTCTGCCGGTGGCACCCATTCTGAAACGGGTACGTCTTGATGAATGGTCAGGCTCATTAGTCCTCGCCTCCTAAAGCACCATAGCCGCATATGTCTATCCAGCTATCCTCGTGTTCTGGCGTCACTATAAGACGTGCCAGCTTGACGGCAACCATGCACTGGTAAACCTGAGACACAGATACGTCTTTGTCCAACAGGACAGACCATATTTTGGCAATGCGCTCATGGTTGTCATGTGCATCACCGTAATCTTGGGCCCGTGGTCCGTTGACTAGGCTCTCTGCTTCCTTGAGTATCTCTTCACGTTTCATATCAGATCATAACTTTTTGCTAGGTCCTGCGGCTCCACAAGATACAGGTTTTCCTTGGCACGGGTAACCCCCACATAAAATACGCGGTGCGTGTCGTCAGGATCTTTCCTGAACGCTTCTTCTGATGCCGTTGACAGGTCCGTGAACAGCACGACGTTGTCCGCCTCGCCGCCCTTTGACCCGTGGATCGTGGACACCTTGATGCGGGGCTCTGCATTAAACTTTTCTCCGCGGCGCAATAATGCCGTTATGTACGCCCGTTCTGCTGACGGTATGTTGTCCATCGCCTCATGCCAGATGCAGTCACGGATATCAGACTCCAGCCAAGCTGTACCCACTATGTGTACCAACTCCATGAGCCCGTGGTCCGCGATTAGCTGGTCAAGCGTCACCATGTCCTCATCACCAAGTGCGGGCAGCTTTTTAAAGCCGCGCTTCAGTCTGTCTTTGGTGGACATATAGCTGTAGATAGTGCGAGCCACTGCGCCGGTTACCTCACGGCCTTTGCGTAGTTGCTCCCAACCGTTGACGGCCTCGCTCACCTTTTCGGATATGGACCGTGTTCCGCGGTAGTCAAACAGGTATCCGTCTGTCTTGAGCTCTGTTGCTACGGGGGCCAGCATATAACCGGCTTGCGCCAGTATCAGCCAAGTGCCTTCGCTCATGTCTAACTCGTTCACAGCGTATATGTTACGAACAGTGCCCATGAAGTCTCTAGCTTTGTAAGTTTTAGGGTAACGACGGTGTATCCGGCTGGCTACCTTGCGAGCTAGAAAGTGAACGGCTTTGGGTATGCGGTAGGACTGTGACAGGGTTTCGGATGCGCCCTCAAGATTGATAAACTGGTCAACGTCCGCACCTGCCCATCGGTAAATAGCCTGATCGTCGTCACCCGCGCAATACATACGGTCTGACTTGGCATCCAGTGCATGAGCTATGTCCCATTGCAAAGCGGACAGATCCTGCGCTTCATCCAGAAACGTCAGCGCAAAGCGTGGACAGTAGTGCTCTGCACCTTGTGCAAACTGCTCCAGCATATCGGTAAAGTCGTACACTTCGTTCTGCTTTTTATATTCAAGCAGGGACTTGGCGACATAGCTTACAGTGTTCCAAGACTCTTCGATGTCTGTCTCATTATACTGATCTCGCAAGTCTACCTTGCGAAGCCGCGCCAGATTGATAACGCCCAGTATAGGGTCATTAGCTTTTACCATACTTGGTATGTCGTCGTTGTAATCTATGCGCTTGTCTGTCGATAGCTCAAAGCCCATGATTTGGCTAAGTTCTTTGTAATGCTCCTTCTGCATGACTTGGTCTGTGCGTATGTCGCTCATGGCAAGAGACATACTATGCAGGGTGCGAAAGAAGGGTAGTTCCTTCGGGTCTAGGTTGAACTTTGCCGCCGCCCTGTCCCGCGCTTCTTCTGCGGCTTTACGGGTAAACGAGAAGAACCCTATCTGGTTTGGCAGTACGCCCGCACCAAGAGCCTTCTCCACCTGATTTATCAACGTGGTGGTCTTACCAGTTCCGGGCGGTCCGAAGTACCTAAACATCTTCTTCGTACAGTTCTTCTATACCGGACATGGCTTTTATGAAGATAGGGGTTTTGTCTCCCACCCATGACCCTAGAGTATTGAACCAGAAAAACTCCACGGCATCATCGTAATCCATGCCGTCTCGCTCACAAAGAATGGCTATACATTTGTCATAGTCGTAGGCCACCACGTCTTCTTGACAGGCTCTGTGTGCCACACCAACAAACGCTTTTTCAAATCCATCTGCTAATAACATTAGAAAGGCACCTCCGTTGTTTCAAAATCTTTTAACGTAATGTCTACATCTGCATTGTCGAAAGCGGGCACGGACCAAACGCGAACTACTCGTCCTTTTATTCTAATCGTTGTGCTGTCCCCGTTTATGTCCCGAAGCCGTTGCGCTATGCGGTGTGATTTGTATTCAAAAAACTTGTTCTTCTTCAAGAAGCTCTCAAAATCCCTCAAACGGAAATAGGTCACACCAGACTCTTCGTCTGTCCACGGCTTGCGAAGCAGAATTTCTTCACGGTCTTTTGCTTGCTGTAAGTGACGACAAAACTCTTCCAAGTAATCGTAGAACTGTCCGCTGACACTTGCGTCCTCTGATACCTCCATGATGGCAGACTCGTTGTCCCGCATCTCTGTCATCATTGCAGAGATGCGCCCCTCCCAGACTACCTTGCTAACAGTGCGAGGCATGAAGCTGAGTTGCTCCATACAAGCCTTTTGAAACGCGGGCTGAGACAACAGGGCCTCTGTGTCTAGCTCCAACGGCTCGCCGTTTACATCCATGAACCACACAGGCGGATTGGAGTTGTACTTTCTGAGGTTTGCTACGATAGCCCCTTGAACCGCGGCACCTATGCCGTGCTTACGGGTCATGCAGAGCTCTTTGTTACAATGTGTAACAATAGGCGCATCGCTACAACGGTAAGCGTAGTCCTTCTTCTCAAGCTGTTTAGCTATTATGTTGATCTCGTTCAACGGCAAAGGTGGCGACAAAAACTCGTTGTTGTATCGCAACAGTTCGGTGTCCCAACTATCCGGAAACGCTTTGCGAAGGTACACACCTATGTTGAACAGGCCGTTGTTACGCCCGCCCTCGCTTATAAGTTCCTTACACAGGTGCTGTAGACACGGCGGACCATCACGCATGACGATTGCGCTCTTATCGCTGTCTGATAGCTGTAGCTTCATCACCTCTTCAGGTGTCTGCTTATACTTTTCGTACTGAGCGATAAACTCATCCAGCGTGATGCTGACGCCCTTGTCATCAAAGCCGTAGCGCAACCCATCTTCAGCGTCGTAGTAGGGTAGGTTTAGAAAATTACCTACATCGCCACGATCCAGATGCAACTTAACCTGTTTTGGAAATATCTCACTGCCACCGTAGCCAAGTGCCGCTGACACCTGTTGCAGTGTGGCTTGCATATCCTTGGCGTCTATCCACTCTGTGGTAAACAAGAAGCAGTGCGCCCCGCCCGATTTGGAACGGGTCACAACCAACGGAAGCTTGAGCTTCCTGATCTTCTGTATCAACAGCTTGTGGTCTAGCGGGTACTGATCTACGTCGATACAGCCCCAGACGCACTTGTTCTGCTCATTAATTGGAATAATACCAATGGCCTGACCCTTACCCGACAGGTGGCCTTGCCATAGTTCCGTGGTCCGTGGTTCGCGTAGAATAGCTGCCTTACCAGAGTTCTTCCCATTCGATTGGGTTTTCTCAATCTTGTAAGTGCCATACGCCGCCTCAAGGCCGCGGAATATCTCCTGAAATTTTTCTACAGACATGTTTGCCCCCCAAAGGATGAGGTGGCAAGGGAGCAGCAGCCAGACCCCTTACCACCTCAACTGCTTAGAACGGTGTGTCGCCGTCTTCTTCTTGGTTTGCGGCGTTATCGTCCTGATGCTTCACGACAACATCACCTGTTGTCACGCTTTGGGCAAACGTCTTGGCCTGTCCGTAAACACCAGCGTCCGACACCGGTCCTTCAAGGCTCATTTCCCACCCGTGCCAGCTTCCTTTGCTGTTTTCCTCTGACACGGTCTTCAAGTTGTAAATGTGACTGAAACGTGGCGGGGTAAACGGGCCATTCTTGCCCTGCATTACCCGTGACGATATCATGCTGTTCCACTTGCGGCTCTTCTTTAACTGCGTAGACTTCATTGCAATCAAAGCCGTTTCGGAAGAACCGTCCTCGTTCATCACGATGACAAAGTGCTGGTGGGTTTCTTCGATATACTCACCCTCTCCACCAATGACGTACTCTTTATTATCTTCAGCAGAACGCTCTGTCTTTGGGATAGTGTCACCCGGAGCATAGATAGCCTGCGGAGCACCGCTTCCAACGCCTCTGGGGGCCCATTGAATGAACCGACGCTGATAGGCGCACGGGATGACCTTGATGCCGTCCTTGCCCGTGTAAACGTGTCCAGTGACGGTATTGTAAATGTCACCTTTGCGGGCAGTCTCATGTGTGTCCAAAAGCGGGTCCAAACCCGACAGGATCTTGAGGAACGGCAGAGCAAGATCTTCTTGCCCCATGTTCTCCATACCCATACCGGCATCGGCTTCAAACATGGTTGGATCAAAAGGGATTACTTCAGCAGATTTAGTTTCTGCAACTTTTCTTTTATCAGCCATCTTATTTACTCCTTTTGATAACTGCTCGTTGTCCGACATAGGCTCCGAATAACTCCATTGGGAAGTCGTCACCATTTTCAACACGTTCCTTGACAAAGGCACGAAGCGTCTGCGGATGAATTTCCGTTTTTTGCTCCGCATAATGTCCTTCTTTTTCGGCAATGGCTTTGAAGGACGCCGCTTTGTCGTCCTCGCCCCTGCCAAATTGACACGCAACGGTATTTTTAATGATGTCATCGTAACCTTTCTCCCGAAGCCACTCGTAAGCGGCAGGTCTGTTATCCACGAGGATAGATGCCCCGTAGGTTTGTTTGACGGTTACCTCTGAACCATCATCTAGTTTCATCGAAGACAGACCAATTTCTGCAAGCATGGTTGGCAAGTCTTCATCCGTGAGCTTCAAAAGGCCCTTCTTCGCGTTCTTGAGGTCAGACTCAAGAGACGATATGTACTCTTCTTCATCTCGGATTTTGCGGGCTATCTCAGCCACTGTTTGCAGACCAGCTTGGTCTAGCTTTTCTACACCGGAGGACAGGCTCTGTTCAAAGTCCTGCTCCATTTGATCAAAGATATCGCTCATCGCGTTTCTCCATCGTTGTTAAAGGCACCGGTTGGGCCTTGACAAATTGTATATAGACGCATAAGTTCGCATAGTCAAGGAGAAAATTATGGGAAAATACAAGTTCAGGACAAAACCGTTTGAGCACCAGCAGAAAGCTTTAGATGACTCGTGGTCCGCGGAGTATTACGCGCTGTTCATGGAGATGGGGACCGGCAAATCCAAGGTGGCTATTGATACAATGGGAATGTTGTACGAAGCCGGTAAAATCAGAGCGGCATTAATCATTGCACCAAAAGGCGTGTATGACAACTGGGTAAAGGGAGAGATACCTAGCCACCTACCAGAACACATTGACCGTAAGGTTGTACGGTGGACCCCTACAGACACAAAGAAGTTCCAAGAAGAGATGAAGGACCTCGTGTTTGAAAGCTTTGAGGGCTTGAAGATATTCGTAGTAAACGTAGAGGCGTTCTCCACGCCTCGTGGCACGAAAGCCGCGTTCAAGTATCTGGAGACGAACAAGTCCAACATGGTGATCGTGGATGAAAGCACCACTATCAAGAACCGCAAGGCTAACCGTACACAGAATATTCTAAAACTTCTGAACCTGTCCAAGTATAGGCGCATCCTGACGGGCTCTCCTGTTACCAAGAGCCCTATGGACTTGTACAGCCAGTGCCTGTTTTTGAACGAGAAGGCGTTGGGGTTTAGCAGTTATTACTCATTTCAGAACCGGTATGCCGTCGTGCAGAAACGGACTATGGGGCCGCGGGCATTTCAGGAGATCGTGGCCTACAGGCGTCTGGATGAGTTGAACGAGAAGCTCAACCGGTTCAGCAACCGCATACTCAAAGAAGAGTGCCTTGATCTGCCTGCCAAGATGTACATACGGCGTGATGTGCCGTTGACCGCGGAGCAAGAGAAAGCTTACGTGCAGATGAAGAAGCTGGCCTTGGCAAAGCTCGACAACGGGGAGTTAGCCACAACAGCTAGTGTCCTGACACAGATCATGCGCCTGCAACAGATATGTTGCGGCCACATACAATCTGACGACGGCGAGTTGGTTACCTTCGCAAGCAACAGATACAAAGAGCTAATTGACGTAGCTGAAGAGTTACAGGGAAAAGCCATCATTTGGGCGACGTATACACACGACATCCAACAGATAGCTTCGGCCCTGCGCGACCGCTTTGGGCCCGGAGCGGTCGCAACCTATTATGGTGAAACCGCACAAGATGAGCGGCAGGACATTGTGGACAAGTTCCAAGACAAGGAAGGCTCGTTGCGCTTCTTTGTCGGTCAGCCGCGGACAGGAGGCTATGGTATTACCCTGACTGCCGCTAACACCGTGATATATTTTAGCAACAGCTACGATCTGGAGATACGTCTGCAATCGGAGGACCGGGCGCACCGTATCGGTCAGGACAAAAAGGTTACTTACATTGATCTTGTATCGCCTAAAACTATTGACGAGAAGATCTTGAAGGCTCTACGGGGCAAGATAGACCTAGCTGGCAAGGTGCTTGGCGAAGAGGCTAGGGCTTGGTTGGTTTAACCATACCACCTTGAGCAAAACCTATTGGAACTGTGGTCACTTTTCCGTCTTCACCCACTACAACTCGTTGAGGGACGAGAGCTCCGGTGGTCCCTGCGAGGGGGTTTCCAAGAACATCTGAGTCTTGCAGGTCTGATAAGTTTACGCTAGGGTTAGAACGGACTATATCATTCAAATTGATATCATACAGGGGATCTGCAAAACCCTCGTATAAAGATCTTTGTCTTACGGGGATCTCAAAAGATCTCCCATATAAGCTGCCTCTATCTTCAATTTTTGGTGCCTCAAGTTGTAATACATTTTGTTCAAAAGCAGCTTTGTCCCTAGCTCTTTCTTTAGGATCTTGCATCGCTATGGGTATTTTATAGCTTAAACCAAAACTTTTGTTTTCTGGATCTACAGTAGGTTTGAAAGTACCCGGACCTATCTTTAAACCTTCAATTGCTCTTTCCACAAAATTACCTATTCCATCTCTTGATATGTTTCCAAAAAGTTTGTTTAACGAAAATGGACTACCTTGATCAGCATCGTAACTAATCAAGCCTTTTAGGAAATCTTCCCTAGTGGGTTGAATGTCGGTGGCTTCCTCCATCACGTCTTCTGTGAAAGAGCCTTCCATAGGAACAAGGTCTGTTTTTGGACCCATTAGAGTTTGCGCTAAACCAGCGCCGGGAATTAAGGAAAAAGGGCCAAGATCTCTGGGCACAGCCTGCGCTATTGCAGGAAATCTTGCTCCAGTTGCGGGATCTGTTAGCAACGCTAACTCATTCGGTCTAAATTGACGTAAGTTACCTTGGGCATCACTAGGGTTTAGGTACTTGTCATATGCACGATCAATCACGTTTTGGCGTTGATTGGCGGACATATTATTGCTGTAGTCTAACCCTGAACCTCCAAAGCGTTCATTTACCGACTCAAAAAACCGCCCTATACCGCCTTTAGTTTTTCCGTAAGGATCTATTAAAGTACGGCCCGTGGCATCCATATACTGGTCGCGAGTCAGGGCTCCTTTGGGTATAGGTAAGGGCCTAAAAGCATCTATCTCTCTGTCAGTTGTACCAGTTACCCTACCAGATCTATCGGGTTGAGCGGCTTTACCTGTGCCGGGTTCCCTGATCAAATTATCGGAGCCGATAACCGTAGAAGTTCTGCCGGTGTTGGGGTCTCGTGGTCCTGAACGAAAAGTGTATGACATCAGCCCATCAAGCTCCCTATGCCCTGTTGACGGATAAGACCAGAAGCTACGTCGTTAGGGAACATCGCCGCATAACGAGTGCGGTCTACGTTACCGCTAGGTGCAGGCGTCTGAGGTGACACCGACGCAAGGGTGGTTGTGGGTTGTGCCACCGGTTGCGCCGGAATTGGGGGTGGTGTAGGCATAGCTGTTGGGGCGACAGAGCTAACAGGTTCGACGACGGGTTCTTCTGGTAATGTAATGTCCGTTGTAGCTTCTGGCTCTACAAATTCTTGTGCTCCAAGCAGTATAGCTCTTTGACCGGCGGCTGGAGCTATGCCAATACCAAATGTTCCAAGCTTATCTAACATTATGTTAATGATGCCTTGTTTTTCTGCTGGAGAGCGAGGCTTACGGAGCGCCAAGGCCAAAAGTTCCGGGTCTAATAAGATCCTTTCTAAGGCATCATATTCCTGTAACGCGGGCACTTCTTGTGTTAATTGACGCAAATACCTAGAACCCGCTTCGGCTTCAATCAAACCTGCCGCTCCTGATCGTCCACCGGGCATCATTGAACCCATGCCCGTTCCCAACCTAGAACCTAAAATGCGAGTGTAAAAGTCGGTAAGGGCAGGAGTTTCCCCTGTAATAATTGCCTTAGAAACGTCTTGTTTAGTTTCGGCCTTTATTATGGTCCTTAGACCAAGCTCTAAACCAGACACTTCTTTTTCAGTCATTATATTGTTGCTAATCATCCATTGAGACAGGGTTTCACTATCTCTACGAGCCTTTGGCAACGCATCAAACAACATGTTATAGGCACCTTTAGCATTCATACCTGCAACGCTGTATGAGCCGCCCTGTGAAAAAGCAAGGGATAGTACGCTATGACGAACACCTTCTCTAGCAGCCTCTAAATCAAGTGCTTCAACAGAAATATTAAGATTTTTATTACGTAAAAGCCGCCTTAAATTTCTTGGATTATTGGCGGCTTTAATTAACTCCACCAAAGAGTTTAACTCTTGAGTAGGATTTTCTGAATTAATAGCTTTAAGAATGGCTGTTTCAGGATTTTCTGCGCCAATTAATTTAACAAAAGCTTCTTGATTTTTTACTCTTTTTTGAATGCGTTTTATTACACCTATCTGTGTATCACTTCCGGGGATACCTTTTAAACGTCGTAAGAAAGTTGCGGCATCTCCAGCTTCGTCCATCATTTGACCAAGTTGCGGGAATGTTTCAAATATTCGCGGATTTTTAACTCTAAACTGTTGCATAGCTTCATTTTGAGCAGCGGCGATAGCTTCTGGGGTTCGCATTGTTCTAGCTTCTATTGGGAGCTCTATCTCTTTCAAAGCTAAACGCAAAGTGTCAAAAAGAACTTCATCGGTGGTCCCCATGTAATCGGACACCTCTTTTTTTGTAACAATTTCATACCCAGAATCAGCCGCATATTTTCTAACCTCGCGCCCAAGCTTTTGAATCTCATCTATTTTTAAAGCAAGAGCATCAGGGCGACCTGACATAAGCTTATCTGTTAGTAATGCGTCGTTAACAACATCTTTTCCGCGACTGTTTTTTGAAATAATTTCTCCACCAAAGGCTCTTTTTAAGTAAGTGTTGTAAGCGTAAGAAATATCTCGTGCAGCATCATACGCAGGATTACCGTAGGGTCCTGCATTTAAATCGTCTAAAGCAGCTTCAGCTAAATTATTTGCAATTCTTACAAAGCTGGAGTTTACAGGACTTTGTTCTCTAGCCACTTGTCGAGAAATACGATAGATAGCTGTTAAATTACCTTGAGTAATAGGTTGCACTTCTGCGGGAACTGCATTTTCCGCGGCTCTCACAGCATCACGTTCAGCAATAAGGGCCTGTCTTTTTAATCGTATAAGCTTAACGATTGGATCATTTCTATTTCTACGACCACCAAGACGCGACTCTAAGGTGCCCAACTGTTCTATCGTTGCTTCATCTGCAACTAAATCGTCTAAGGTAGTCGGGGTGTCGGTTGCTACAGGGTTTTCAAGGTCATCTGCTCTTGCCCGAAATAGGTTAGCTTCTTCACGTAATCTATCTGCTGTTTCTTTAAAAGAAGCACCGGCCTCTGGGTCTTGATTATACAAGGCCATTTCTCGTTCAGCTAACGAATCGTTGCGGTTCGCCGTTGTTCTTAACTGATCTACATCGTTTATATCAAGACCGCTACCGGATCGGGCCTCATTAAGACGTATTCTTTGGTTGAATGACGCTAAAGCACCCTCAGAAACTTGATCGCTTAACTCGTCAACACGACTTCTAACTGTTGTTCCAATTATTCCATTACGTTCTAAAACATTTAAGAAACTTTGACGAATGGGTAAACCTTCAGCCTCATCAAACTCTTCAGTAAAACGAATTACAGCAGGGGGTGTAGGGCGTGTGGGAGGGGGGCCTAAACGAATTTGTTCTCGTAGTTCATCTATCCTATTACTTAACTCTTTCATACCCGGAGCTTTGAGAAGGAGTTCTACTTCGGACTTGTCCATTTGAGAAAGAGTGGTGTCCCATTCGTCAATAAAATTAGGAACAGGATTTTCTACAAACTCTTGTGTTTCTTCATCGAAGCGATAAAAAATCGGGACCTCTTGGTTACGATCAATTTTTGACCATGCGTTTGCTTCAAGTCTACGAAACAAATCTTTTTGGGTCTTAACAACTTGATTTAATCTTTCTCCTAAAAGCTTGCTGGCGTCTGGACCGCCATCTGGATAGATCTTTTGCACAGCTTTAATTGTCGCATTTACCGCTGCATCCGTCCTCATACCAATTAAAATAGATATACGATCCTGCATCATTTCGGCGGCAATTTTCATTAATTGCGGATCTCCAGTTCCTTTTAACGCAAAAATGTTTCCTTTCATCATTTCCATACTTTTTATGAAATCTGCACCATATTGACCGCTTAAAACTCCACCGCTACGTCCCAAAACCGTTTGCTCTAATTGAGCTATAGCAGGGTTTTCAATAAATTGTCCGGAGAACATTTGGGTTTTAGAGTCACCCTCTTTAGGAGCAAAAGCGGGTTTTAATTTGTAAGATACAATTTTACCATTTTCGACAACAGGATCTACTAGAAGCTCTTCCATAGCTTTTAAATAAGCGTCGGGGTCTTGTCCGTGTTCTTCAAACAGTTCAAAAATATCCTCAATAGCTCGTCCTTTTGCTCTTTCTTGAAAGCCGAGCACGTCAAGAGGTTGACCTAAAGCTTTGTTTTCTCTCATTCTTGTAAAGAAAGCTTTTGTTCCTGTATAAGCTTTTGGGAGAAATCTTAGTAAAGAGACGCTGGGAGCCAAACTGCCTATGGTTTCTGCTCCAACTCGCATACCGGGGGATCTAGGAAACCCTGTTTCTTGAGCACTAACTAATGCGCCGGTAGCCGGGATGGCAAGAGATTCCGCGCCCACAACAGCACTTTTTGCAGGCAAACTCAGACCCCTAAAGCTTTGACCGCCGCTAACAAGAGCCTGTTCAGCATATGCGAAAGCCCCCACGGTTCCTCTAGTTATGGCTCCCGCTTTATTAAGTTCAGTTGCAGCCTGTTTACCCGCTTCTTTTAGCGTGATGTCTTGACCCGCTTCTTTCGCTTCTCTAAAAATTTTATCTCGCAAAGTTATAAAGGTGCGGCGAGTTGGTATACCCGAAAGTTTTCCAGCTAAATATTGTGTTATTAAAGGGTTTGCCATGTCTTCCGCAGACAACACTGTTACCCGATTAGCTAAAGGTAATTTTTTTAAGCTGGCTGCGGTGCTAAATACGGATTTAGGTGCGAGCATCGGCATGGCAATAAAAGGTGTTACATTACCTGCGGATTCATATGCCCGGAAAGATGCTTCTGCTTGAGGTGTTAAAAGGGTGCTGTCTAAGCCGGTAAATAATTGATTTGAAATAGGCGTTCCAAGAAAGGCGTCTCCAACAATAGACCCCACAATAAAACCCCCAAGTCCCGCAACAGGTTTGGATAAAACGCCAAGCGGGGCAAGGGGGCCCGGAAGAGGAACGTAAAGAGGAGCGGCAGTAGCAGCCATTTTTGCACCGATTACACCTGCTCCTAAAGAAAATGTCCCACGAGTTAACCCGCGAAGATACGCATCTGTTGTAGTTGGTGCGCCGTCCTCTCCAAGGGTTTTTAAGGTGGAAAACAACCTAAGAATTTGATCATCCGTTACCCCTTTACCGCGCTCTTCTGGAGGTAAAGGAACCCGATCTAAAATGGCCGCATCTCCAGACAGAAGATCTTGATAATTTGCCGTCCCTCTATATTCAGGCATTTCGTTCAAAAACGCAGCCGTGGATTTAGCTAAAACCTCTTCAGCGTCAGATCCATGCTGATCATAAACAAACTGCAATTCTTCTGCGTTGTATTCTATAGCTTTAAAAGGGCTACTTTCATCAAAAACAGAAGGAAGATTTTGTCCTGTATTTTCAGCCATTAGTTAGCACCTGTTGATCTATTTGGGTTTGCCCGACGTAAAGCCTCAATGGTGGCGTTTACAGATTCATCTGCAACTACTCCACGGTCAGGTATTGTTTCCAACATCTTCAGAACGCTTTTAATAGCATAGTTAGATTGCTCTGCTTGTCTCCGTAAAACGCTGTCACTAGAACCTGCTAAAATGTTTAAGTTTTCCCTGTATTGAAATCTCATAACCTTTTTTAAGTTAACAAAACTTCGTACAGCGTTTTCGGGGTTAGCCAAAAGAGTTTCTGTGTCTGGGAACAATTTGGCTAATCGTACCTGCTCCCCTTCCGCATATCTTGGGCTATTAGCTAGACCCACACGACCTAAAATACCTATGGTATCAATAAATTGCCCCGCCGCTACTTCATCAGCAAACGCATTTCTAAGACCCGGAACAAGCGCACCACCCGCCTGACTAATTCCTTGTTTAAGTATGTTATAAAAACCGGTGCCTTTTCTAGCTGCATTAAGGGCATCAAAAGTTATTGCGTCAGCCTCTGGGGACAACTCTCCACCAAGAGCGGTAACTCTTTCCGTAATAACTGGATCTAGACCCCGGACCTGTCCGGAAAGAATGTCATCCCCTTCTGCCCTATCTAAACGAGCTAACTCATCCGAAGCACGAGCCTGACCCTTTGCTGTTTTGGCTTCAGAAAAAGCTTTGTCCTTACTAACCAGAATAGCCCCTTTATATTTTTCTGTAGCTAAATCAATAGGATCTCCTTTTGTATCGTAAAGAGTCTCTCCTACCTTTTTCACAATAACGCTATTTCCGTTAGACAGAATCATGTTCTCAAAGGTGCCCGTTTTTGGAGTGCGCTCACCGAAGATAGCAGTGGTCTGCCCGTCTTTGACCTCAACAAGTTGGCCCTTAACGACTCTAATATCACGATCTTTGTCACCAAATAGAACCTTAACATCATCAGGGTCTGTAATATCAAGGACTTGACCTTTGACAGTAAGTGTTTTTCTATCCGGCTTACCAAATATAACCTTTGGATTATTAATATCAGTGATGTCGATAACTTCGCCGTTGACCGTAGTGGTCTTAGTATCTTTGTCTCCGTATATAACTCTTGGGTTGTCGATGTCGGTATAGTCGATAAGCTGACCGTTAACCATCGCGGTATCTTTTTTAGGATCTCCAAAAACAACTACGGGGTTGTTTTTATCCGTAAGGTCAACAACTTGTCCCTCTACTATTCTTATAGTGGGATCTTTCTCTCCAAAAATTACTTTTGGAGCTTCCGGCTTGGTGATATCAATAACCTGACCTTTAACAGTGACGGTTTGAACACTTGGCTTTCCAAAAATAACCTTAACATTTTCTGCATCGGTATAATCTATAACTTGACCATTAACTGTTTGGGTTTTTATGTCCTTAGTTCCAAATATAACTTTTGGATTATTTAAATCCGTAATATCAATTATTTGACCCTGTACCTTTACAGTGTTTGGTTTTTCTGGGCCCCCGCTGCTTAAACGTGATCCGGGATTTGCTTTTTGTGCTACAGTGGCTCTTGCGTAATCCGCAGAATCGTTAATGTTGAACTGACCTATGACCTTTGTTCCGGTTTTATCTAACAAAGTCATAATTTCAGGTGTTTTAACTTTAGCAGCCTCTTTAGCTTTCGCTAAATCAATCGCTCTCTCAGATGCAATCTCCGTGGCAAGCTTAGTTTCTGCGGATTGAAGAGCCGCTAAATCTAAAGTTCTTCCTTCTTTTTCAGCCGCACGTTTAGCCTCAAGCTGTTGTTGAGCTCGTGCGCCTATAGTTTGAGGCAGTTGCGTGGTCCGTGCTGCCATAGCCAATCGTTCTGCTGGGCTCATACCGGGCCGCTCACCCTCCATAGGTGCAGCAAAAGTCAAAGCGGTTTGAGCTACATCAAACAGCATTTGCGCTTGAGTTAAATCTTTTTGTTCTTTTAAATCCGCGGCTCGTGCTTCGGGATCTCCAAGCCCGTATTCTCGGTAAATATTTTTTTGACCCTCAACTAATCTACGCAATCTTTCTGCATTTGTAGCCTCTCTTGCGGGTATCGTGCCAACATCTTGTTGTGCCGCTGCGACAATGCCGGGGTCTAATCTTAACGATTGATACCCAGTCATACCCGCTAAATCAGCGGCTGTCACACCTCCACCTAAATCAAACTTCTGGACCGGCTGGTTGTCTCCCCGGCGGACCAGCCCGCCATCCTTAAAATTTGCGGGAGGGGGTCCTCCCATCATAGGGGGAGCCATCGGTGGTGCCGCGGGCGGCATAGGCTCTGGAGGAGCCATAGTGGACATAATACCTTCAGCCATTGGGCCTTCCACAGGTTCTGTCATGGTTTCTTGAGCCAAGCCTCCAATGCCTTCATCAACAGACGCTATCTGAACGACAGGCTGAACCAGTGCCAAAACAGACTCTGGAGTTTGCGCGGCATCTTGCTCTCCAACAAGACCTGCGAGCTCTGTGCGTCTTTCAGGTACGCTGGCTTCATCTCCACGGATCATATTCATCATCTGTTCGTAGTTGTCTACGTTTTCCAGATCTTGAATACCTTCACCCGCTCTCATAAGCATGTCTTTCATAATGGCTGGGTCAACGGACTCTTGTGCAGGCATAGGAGGTGCTTGAACCATAGAACCCAAGCCCTGTTCCATAGCTACATCACCGCCTTCTGCATATTTTTCAGCGGCAACAGGGTCCATCTTCATCTGAACATTTTCAGGCAGTTTTGAAAAACCCTTGTACTCGTTAGGTACAGCGGCTCCGCCTTGGGCAAACATCTGTCTTGCTAATACGCTTCTGTTCATCCGAATAACCCCGCTTTTTGTGCGCCTGCCGCTGCGGACAGGCCAGCAATGCCTAGACCGGCAAACTGTTGGAAGGGCGAAACAGACGGTGATGCGGCCTGCAATAGCGTCTGCTGTGAAGACGGAGCGCCCTTAAAAATATCTGACAGAAAGCCATACCGTTGATACGGTTCATACATCTGTTGTAACTGAGTTTGACGCACGGCATCAATACCTGATTGACGTTGTGCGCGTTCACGCTCACCAAGATCAAACAAGAACCCAGCCTCTTCACGACCCAGAGCAGTCCCTAGTTGCCCAAGGCCCGCAATGTTTTGACCCAACTGCGCCTGACGAAGACCCATGATACCCATCTGGTCCGCTATGCCTCGCTCACGCTCTAATTGACGCTCTGCCATGCCCGCAGCGTTCATATAATTTTCAGCAGCAGCGCGGGCCAAGGCATCTGATCTGCCGCGCTCAATCTCTCCACGAAGCAAATCGCCGCGGGCTCCGAAGGCCGCGGCCCCTCCACCCTGTTGCACGGCCCGCAGGCCCTGTTCAGCTTGACTTTTGTCAAAAGCGCGATTGATCTCAGCTTGAATAGATTCCTGAAACGGGTTCATATACTGAGATACTTCGTCCCCAGTTACCCGTCTGGCTGCACCCTGAAGCATAGGCTCTGCACCTGTGATGCGTCCAAGCCCCCCGGTCATGGCCGCTCCACCAGCGTCTAAGAACGGCTGATACCCGCCAATACCGGCGTCGGCAATGTTAAACGCTTTGTCTTGAAGATCCCCAAAACCGGCAACTTGGTATTTTGGAAGGGTGATTTGCTTTTCGGCGAGCTTTTTGGCCTGTTCTAGAAGTCCTAGTTTATAGGCTTCTATCTCAGGGGCTTCTCGGACTATCTGTACACTGGTATCGGTAGCCATTACGCCATTGCCCTTCCTTTAGATTCAAGGCCCCGCATCATCTGATACATGTTCCGTATGCCTTGTTCATTGTCTCCATTGCCAAGCCCTTTGACAGCGTCTGTTGTCATAACAAATTCACCCGGCATCAGCATAGCCCTGACGCTATCCTCATTTGGAATGCCCTCATCAGGCATAATACCACCCGTGCGGCGAGGGAACACCTCTGGAACACCGCCACCTTCGGCTGCGGGAAACACCGGACGCTGCGGAACAAACGGGTTATAATCTGCAACATATTGAATCTGTTCTTCAGGGAGCCCGTATTTTTCTCGGTCACGTTCTAAAAGTTGCGGACCGGTCAGGAACTCTGGTTCGTCCTCTTCTGCGGCTTCAAAACCACCCGCAGCACCTATGCCAAGTCCTGCAAGAGCTATGCTTGGACCAAAACGTCGGAAGAAGCCGGGGGTTAGTTCTTTAGTGGCTAAAGCGGTTGCGTCCGCGCTAGAGAGCTCCGGGTTGATAGCCATCAACTCCTTAGACTTAGCAGCAATATCTACGGCAGTGGGGTTGGACGGCATAATAAATTCTTTGGCTTGATCAAGAAACGAGGGGTCAGTGCTTGTAGAGCCTGCTGGAACAAAAGGCCCTGTTTGAGGAGTCATTGCAAAATCTTGGGGACTGTCTAAGGGGTTCATGGTTGTTTGAACAGCCTCTGCGCTGCCCGATAACGGCGCTAGCGTAGGAGTGTCAAACGGACGGAAGAAGTTTTCCGAACCGGTTATGCCCTGACCCAGTTGCGAGAACCGTGCGCCGGGATTCGCGAGCTCTGCACTTATATTCTGACCAAACGAACCTGTGCCAGTAGCTCCTTTTAACAAAGCACCCGTGCCACCTGCAATTACGGCGCTTTTTAAAGCATCTTCAATATCACCGCCTTGCAACAATGTCCCCAAACCGGACCCAAGCGCTGCACCATATACAGCCCCTAATGGCGTAAAAGACAAAGCTATAGGTAGTACGACAGGGGCGGCTTTTTTAAGAGCTTTACCCACACTTTTAAAAGTTTTTGATACGCCCTTAAAAACATTTTTTAAGAAGAACTCTGGCAAACCCGTATCAGGATTGAGAGAATTAGCTTCAGAGCCAACCACGTATCGCTCTGGATCTTCTATGCCCATTTCGCGTAAATGACCAAAAATAGAGTTTTTAAGTTCTGGATTACCCTCTATCAAGGCTTTAGGGACAATCAGTTCGCCTGTTTCAGCATGAACTAATTTGTCGTCACCATAACGGCCATAAGACGCCATTTTAGAAGCTATTTTGTCAAAATTAGCAATGCCATAACCGCCAAACTCCCGCTTGGCATCCGCGACGTTCATCGCATCAAGCTCTGCATCACTAATAATAAAATCAGCAATGCCCCCGTCTGGCATCGTTTCTTCTTTTAACGCCATTTGTGCCATGAAACCCTCAATGTATTTGCCCTATACTAATCTATTTTTATTTAAGTCACAATCTTAACTGTTCCGGAGTCGTTAAACAGCGCCCCTGTCTCTAAACCCGTGGCGCTAGTAGGAAGATTAGTCAACGTAATCTTTGTACCACGCAACTCTCCGGGGTTTCTCTCTTGTGCTATAAAAGTTTCAAGAGCTCTTAACAAATCTTGCATGTAAGTTGCAGAATACTCAGCGGGAGCTTCCGGCAGTCTTGGTGGTGCTATCTGGTTTGATGACATTAGCGTCTACCATCCTGTCTTACATCCACACGAGGACTACCCAGCTTCCACCGTGTACCAAGGGTTGAGGACTCAACACGAAGAGCAAAAGATCTGCCTCGCGATCTTACATGTAGCTGGCTTGTAAACAACTCAACAGGTGATGATGAACTTCTTACCGCATCGCCGGAGTCCGTGCTAGAAAAAGCAACTCCGGGGAAGTTTCTTGATTTTATTGTAAAGGTGGCCTGTGGGTCCACCGTCCCTGTTGACCCGTCAAAGGTCAGGTCAGGTATTACTTTGCTGATATAGGTAAACTTGTCACCATCACCGATGTCTATGGGAGAAGACTCAATGAAAGATGACATTGCGGAACCGTCATCATCATAGCCAACCTCATGCCTAAATATGTACTGAGACCCTGCGGCTAACGGATCTTGTCTAACACCTCTGTCAATCCACGCAGTTCTAACAAGAGATCCAAAATACCAGACCTTTTCGCCGTAGTTATAGACAACATATTTGTCATTATCTGTGCTGCTTGCGCTAGGATAGAACCAGAACACTTCAGAAAACTCTGAGTTTACACCTGATACAACTTTGTCAGACTGCTCATGGTTGAAGTCTAGAAATATCTTGTCTTTTACAGGACAAGGCAAGGACTGTGTTTGACCAGCATAGACGTAGAAGTTATCAATACCCATCCAGTATACAACGTCCTCCGTTGCTGCCGCAGCATTCGGACTCATTATCGTAATATTGGACGCTAACTGTTGTAAGCCAAACGTAAAGGGTGGACCGATAAACCGCATAGAGTTCAAGGCTGTGTCTGTCCATACGAGGATCTCACGCTTTGTTTCTAGAGCTTGCATGAAGGTAGAACCTGCACCAAGCCTAAGATCACCCGCTGTATTGGTAGCGGCTGGGAACCACACCAATGGGTCTTCTTGTGTAGAAAAGCGGATGAGCAGTGGATCTTGGACCCCGTTGCCTTGATTGGCAGAACTGCTTGAGTTCAAAGCATCACAACCAAAGGCTATAACATGCCTGTCTTGGTCTGATACCAAAACCTGCTTTGCAATCTGCGGTATGCTGGTCTTTGTGCCGGATATTGTGGACACTTCGACAGCCCTAGTTGAGGTATTGTTTGTTCTGTCCCAATAATAAATACCACCATCACGAGGATTTATGATTAAGTCTTCGCCAAAATTATCATGTGACCACAGTCGTATCTGTGTGGTCGTTGTCAAACCACCCGCTGCCGCATCACCCCACCCAGAGTAATCACTAGAGGCACTTGCATTGCCAGCGATTAAAAACACGGTAGCGCCATTTGCATGAGACGCGGCCTCTGTGCCTGACTGCGCTCTTGTAACAGTCAAATCATTTGTTGATACATTTGTGACTTTAAGTATCTCTGTATCTATCAAGATAAAATCGTCAGCAGCGATTCCTGTGCCACTGGTAACAGTTAATGTAGTGTCGGAGTCAGAATATGTGCCGCCTTCATTTATCGTAGTCTGTAGAGCAGTGGTTGTTGTACCGCCATATGCACCAGCACCCCAACCTGTGCCTCCTACAGATGTATCCAGACCCACGTTAATCTGATAAGCACCAACGACACTACCACCACCGTTGCCAGAGTCAGAACTATTTGCCGCAACAGACGCAGTAACTTCGTAGCTGTTGGCATCAATGATGCGAACTATCTGATACTCAATGTTCAAAATAGCGGCAGTAATGTTGCCACCTAACGTAGCTGCACCAGAAAAAGTAACAAAGTCATTCTCGACTGCACCATGACTTGCATCAGTTACAGTGAGTGTCGTGCTGCCGTTGGTAGCAGCAAATGTTACATCACCAGCACTTGTCGTTACCCGAAGTGGTGTTATGTCGTTAAAGGACTGACCCTCTTCAATGTAGTATTTCAAATGTGTGCCTACGCCAAGGTAGTTAGATCCATCTAATGCAATCCAGTTGTGTAGCGCACGAGCAGAACCAAGGTAGGTTGACGAGGTATACTTTTCCCAACCACCTAGTTTTTCTGGGTAGCCAAAACGAAATCTAATTTTGTCACAGTCGTTCCAGCCGCCCTCGTTGCTATACGAAGTGACTTCCCTGTTTACACCCGGTCTAAACTGTAACTTTGTTAATGGCATTATGTTTTGATCAAATAGTTTAGAATAATCGTTGGCTGTACGTTGTTGTGTGCATCACCGCTACCAGTGCTTCCACTTGTTCCTGTAACAGAAATATCAGTACCTGCGTTGTTTGACTGCGCTCTGTTTCCTCCTCCAACACCAGAACCTTTAATATTTGTTGTGTAGGATCCAGCCCCGTGGGTGTGTGCAGCTAGTTGAGCCTCTGTAAGAGTATGTGTCTCTGAACCACCTGTATCACCAAGTGTGTCACCGTTAAGACCGCCCGTCTGATCTGTTAGGCGATCAGCGGAGGATCCGCCCATATCATCCTTACCAGCGACTACGCGACCTCTAAGGTCTGGCAGGTTAAAGGTACTACTACCGTCTCCTGTGCCGTATGTAGTGCTTATTGCAGAAAACAAATCAGAGTATGTAGTTCTGCTAACGGCCTGACCTTGAGCCAGTAAATATCCCGTAGGTGCAGACGTTCCTGCAAAAGGCACAACACTTCCACTAGGCAACGCCGCTGATACATCTGAGGTCAGGGCCACGGTTCCAGAAGAATTAGGGAATGTTATTGTGCGGTCTGCCGTGGGATCGGTGACTGTAAAGGTTGTTTCATGTGCATCTGCGGTTGCACCCTCAAACACTATGCTACTACCAGTTATGGTAATCTGCCCAGTGACAGTGATACCACCAGAGTCCGTTGCTATTTTTGCGGAGTTATCATGAAAAAGAGTGACAGCGCCATCATCGACAAATGTTGCAAGGGTTTCGCCTGTGCCCTCGATATCAATCTGTGATCCTTGTATCTTTAGGTTGCCTGTCCCTGCCTCTGATACATAAGAGTTAGATCCGTCATGGTATATGGATAGATCTGTTCCAGCGCCAAAAGTCAGACGATCATCAGATGCCCCGCCACTATCACCGAACACAATATTCTTAGTGTTAACATCAAGATTACCCCCAAGCTGTGGAGATTCATCTTGAGAAAGTTCGATAGGCATTGTGGCAGATACATCTGTCACCTTTGCGCCAGAACCCGCGCCGTCGGCATAGACAAACTTGTGTTTGCCATTTGCAACAGTAACATTGCCGCCGCTACCTTGTGTTAAAGTAACGGACTCACCAGAGTTATTATACACAAGATAGAATTTATCCTGATCATTAGGGCTGATTGTTACCGTGTTTGTGCCTGACGGAGAACCGCCAAACACTAAAACCTTATAGCCACCATCTGATAGCGAACCATCTGTTGTGGTCAGGGTATGTGTTGTGCCGGACAACGTAATCCCGCCAACCCCGTTTATAGCACGGTCAATGATGTCAAAGTTTGTATTGGTGGTAGTGCCCCAAGTTCCTGCCTGTTCACCAGAACCGGGTTTTTCTATACCAGTATTTGCTGTGTATGAGCTTGCCATTTAAGTCACCGTATCAGTCCATGTTTCAGTTGTATCACTACCAGAGATTTCTGTCCATGTATCGCCCGTATGAGTAATAGATGACCAACTTTCTACAGTAGTGTCCGCATTCACTGGCTCCCAAAGTAAATTACCCGCCGTGCTTTGTATAAAGTTATAGTCCATGCTTGATATAGCAGAAAATATAACGCTAGTGTTTGTTTCTTGACTAAACTCTGATGTAACAGACTGAGTGGCCTCTTTTACTATGTTTGCAGCAGCCGTCTGATCAAACTGAAAGTTGAGCGTTTGTGCGCCTACGACTGTAGCTGCTGCTGTAGTTGTCTGATCAAACTGTGCTGTGATAGTTGCCACACCACTAAGTATGCCAACGCCAACATTTACAGCAACGGTTGTTCCAATAAAATCAGCAGACCCAGATTGCAATAAACCTTGGTCTGCTACAGCTTTTTCACATATTGGAAACTCACCGAACATCAATCCGCATCTTTTATAGTTAACTCGCCAGAATCAACTTGGCGCATGATTTCTGCATAGTCTGTATTTTCTAGCGTCAGAGGAGCCACAGCTACTTTGCCACCAACAACAAATCGCACACCCACTTTTGATTTACTGCCATCAAGATTGGGAAACTCAACATACTTTGCTTCACTTATTGTCATAGCTCTGAGTCCATTTCTAAGTTGTCAACAGCGACCACACCGCTAACATTGTTAGCATGCATGGTTCCTCGCCGTGCGTCACCTGACACTGAAGCATGGTTGCTTGTCCCTACTACCCCTCCCTGATGTTCAAAATAAGTTACCCACGCAGGATTAGCGTCTGTAGAAGCATATTCACTTGCATAGCCATCTGTTACTTTAAACGCATCAGAAGGTGTAGACAAAGTTGGTTGCGACCTCATTGGAGTGCTAAATGATACGGTTGTTCTAAAGTTAGAGCTATTACCAGAACCTGCGAGAAAGGCTCCAATTTGATAATACCTCTGGCATCTAGCCAACTCATCCGCAAACGACCGATGCTCAAACGGCGTGGCTACCTCGCCAATCTCAAGCTGGACGCCTGTGATATGCCACTCGTTGTCTGTGCTATCTGCTAAGTTGACCTGACCTACAGCACGGTTTGCGGCGGTTTGGCTCGTCCATGTGGTTGATAAAGTTCCAGATGAGTAAGTACTTCCAGCGGCAAGCCAGCAGACAAAATAAAAGCTGGCTGCATTATCGTTGTCTAATGCGCCTGATGTATCACCAGCATATGTGAGAGTTTTCTTTTCCCAAGTATTAGCAGATGAAATCGTGTAGGCTTGAGATATTTGACGACTATTATCTGTATCAAACAATTCAGCAATATACGTTCCTGTTTTATTTGATTTTACATAAAAAGAGACCGTCACGCTTTCTGCACTGGATGTACCCTTTTTAATATGTTGTAAATTTTGCCCCTCAATGGCCTGTTGAAAAACCAGCAAATCAGTACCACCAAGACTAGCATCTGCTGTTGTGCAGTCTAATTTGTAAGAGTTAGAAAATCCAACAGGGGCATCTGTGCTTTGAGCAGCAGTCCAAGTACCCGCACTTCCAAGACCTAATTGAAATCTGTCTGGCCCTCCATAAGATGTACTTGTGATGCCAGTAACATCACCACGTTGCGACACCTGCATCGCACCGTTGATAACAAGGTTCCGATTACTTTGCGCTGTTTGCGAACCAATCAGTGCGGCGAGTTCTGCTGCTTTACTCATCTATGCCTCCAACGCCGTGATTCGGGCTTCTAATTCTTGTATGGTCTTTACAAGCAATGGAACGATTTTGGACTGGTCAATTTGTTGGTAGTCAGGTACGTTGCGTGTACCCATAACTTGTGGAGCAGTCTCCCGCCAAGCCTGACCATCAGCTAAACTAATAGGCCGTTCAACATTTCGGCTGTGAATGACTTCATCTGTGTCATCGGACGCTGGTGTATAGATGTCACCTTTAGCTTCGGTGACAACGTATTCTTCATCCTTCATCGCATCCTTTTCGCCAGTGATCGCTTCTGGCACAGTATCAGAGACTTCATGCGCTAAAAATCCGTCAACAAATGGGGCTGAATCGCCCTCCGAAATCCACTTAAACCGACAGGGTTTTAGTTGCTTGAG